>Ga0209534_10000259_pt1 | contig 64165 bp, 54 predicted proteins | sample COG_07_FD_184751 | JGI IMG/M metagenome (GOLD analysis project Ga0209534, IMG submission 184751) | Pelagic Microbial community sample from North Sea - COGITO 998_met_07 (SPAdes) (version 2) | ecosystem: Environmental > Aquatic > Marine > Neritic zone/Coastal water | place: Helgoland, sampling...
AAATTTAGTCCCAAGAGATGTGGCTTCGCGAGCGGCTAAAGAACGTTGTGATGAAGGGTATGGCGTGAATAAAACAGGTGAAGCAGTCTTTTTAGATTTCGCTTCTGCTATTATCCGATACGGAAAAGAACAAGCACACATCAAAGGACTAAATGAAGAAGATACTGCTCTTATACAAACTCTAGGGAAAGAAGTCGTTAAAAGTAAATACGGTAACTTATTCCAGATGTATGAGAAAATTGTAGATGAAAACCCATACGAAACTCCTATGATGATTTATCCAGCGGTACATTATACAATGGGTGGTGTTTGGGTTGATTATAATTTACAAACAACCATTCCTGGACTCTATGCCATTGGAGAAGCTAATTTTTCTGAACATGGTGCCAACCGTTTAGGAGCTTCTGCATTAATGCAAGGACTGGCAGATGGCTATTTTGTATTGCCTTACACCATTGGAAACTATTTATCCGACGACATTAGAACCGGTCCAATTCCAACAGATACTATCGAGTTTGAAGAAGCAGAAGCGAAAGTCACTTCTGAAATTAATCACTTTGTCAACAATAAAGGAACCAAGCCTGTAGATTATTTCCACAAACGTCTTGGGAAAATAATGTGGAACAAATGTGGAATGGCTCGTAATGAAAAAGAGCTAAAAGAAGCCATTGAAGAAATATCCGCGCTTCGTGAGGAATTTTATAAAGATGTTCTTGTGCCAGGATCCGCTGATGAATTTAATGAGGAATTAGCAAAAGCAGGCCGAGTGGCAGATTTCCTTGAGCTAGGAGAACTGTTTGCAAAAGATGCCTTGGTTCGTGAAGAATCTGCTGGTGGACACTTTAGAGAAGAGCATCAAACGCCAGATGGAGAAGCTCAAAGAAGAAAAGAATTTCAGTTTGTATCTGCATGGGAGTACAAAGGTGCACCCAAAGATGCTGAGTTACATAAAGAAGCATTAGTTTACGAAAATATTGAAGTTAAAGAACGCTCATACAAATAAAGACTGCTATGAATTTAACATTACAAATATGGCGACAAAAAAACGCCACTACTAAAGGAAAAATTGTAGAATATCCAATTCAAGATATTTCTCCAGACATGTCATTTCTTGAAATGTTGGATGTATTAAACAAACAACTAATTACTATGGGTGACTCACCTGTAGCTTTTGATCACGACTGTAGAGAAGGTATTTGCGGATCATGTTCCTTATACATTAACGGAGAAGCGCACGGCCCAGATAGACTTGTTACTACCTGTCAATTACACATGCGGAAATTTAAAGATGGAGATACCATATTTATTGAACCTTTTAGAGCAGATGCGTTTCCTGTTATTAAAGATTTAATTGTAGACCGATCGGCATTTGATAGAATACAACATGCAGGAGGTTTTATATCGGTTAATACTTCTGGAAACACACAAGACGGTAATTCCATTCCTATTTCAAAACACGATGCAGACGAGGCAATGGATGCCGCGACTTGTATTGGTTGTGGTGCTTGTGTAGCCACTTGTAAAAATTCTTCCGCAATGCTTTTTGTGGGCGCTAAAGTATCACAATATGCGTTGCTGCCCCAAGGTCAAATTGAAGCCACAGACCGTGTTCAAAACATGGTAGCTCAAATGGATTTAGAAGGGTTTGGAAACTGTACCAATACAGGTGCTTGTGAGGTAGAATGCCCAAAAGGTATTTCGTTAGAAAACATTGCGCGTATGAATCGTGAATTGATCAAAGCAAGTTTGAAGTCTTAATCTTCTAAGATAAATTCTTCAATTGTATCCCAGCCTGCACGAACCTCAACAGACTCTAAAGCATAGCTCACTCGCTCAGGTTGGATTTTCTTTAAATAACCCCCTGAGTCATAAACTCCGTTTTGATTTGTGTCAAAAATAACTCTCAGGAAATAGATGCCTGGATTCACCTGATTGAAATCTACTGGAGACACATCTTGAGACACATAGGATTCTACAACCTCCCCTTTTTCATCTGTGAGCTGTACAATTAAAGGATAGATTCCATTACGAACTTTAATACGAACATCACCATAAGAGGATCCTAATTTAGTAGTCACTTTAAAACTTAAAGTATCATTTTGAGTACCATAAAAATCTGTGAAAGTTCCTGGAAGCATTTCAATAGAGTAGTTGTTATTTTCTGTTTTTTCAAAATCAAAGTCAACCGTATTAGCAAAGGAGTCCAAGACCATTGTTGGATTCTGAAATAACGAATCCTTATCCTTAATTCGCACTTTGGTTGCGTCTATAGAATCTAATGGAACCGTAGCGCTTAGCTTGTAAGTCTCTTTTAATTTGAGCGTAGAACTAAGGGACTTAAATATCAAAGAATCCGATTTAAAATCTTTGATTTTAACTACAGCTGTATCAACAGATTGTTTGTGTGTAATTTTAAAAATTAGAGAATCCTTTTCTAATTTTGGACGAAACCAATAATTGAGAGTGTCTTTATCAGTTTCTTTTGTGACAATGGAAGCATAGCCTTGAGGAGTGTCAGAGAGCAGCTGAATATCCATTGTTTCACCATCACCTTCATATCCAAAAGCAAGCTTGTTGGACGACACTTGTTTGGCTCTTTTAAATTTGTAATCAACAGATTCTTTAAACATTTTTAAAACATAGGCAGTATCCGAAGGCACTGTTATAAACTGTTTTCTATACCCAATTTTATCTGTTTTTGGTTGAAAGATATAATTAGGGTTTTCTTCATTGAGAGCTGCTAAAAAATAGGTGCCCTCTTTAATATTTTCTAAATTAAACCCAGAAACACTGTCTGTATTTACAATATATTTTGGTTTCTGTTTATAAACAATTGAATCTGTAAAAGTGGAGTCTACTTCATATAACATGACAGCTATACGATCGTCAACTTTTTTATTCAAGGCATCCGTAACAACTCCAGAAACAGAGAGCGAATCGATATAATCCCCCGTAGAAAACACATATTTATAGTACGGAAATAAATTTCCTTCATTATTATCTGCAATACTTTCACCAAAATTAAATGCATAGGTTGTGTTTGCCTGAAGTGTATCCAGTATTTTAATCTTAATATACTTACTAGCACTTCCAACTGGGTTGATTTCTGGCTCAGGATCCATCAGCGGAGAAATGATAAGTTGCTTTTGCAAATCTTTCATTTTGATATATTCATCGAAATAGATAATGATTTCTTTTGAATCAAAATTGAGGGAAAAGTTTTCTGGAATCGATTTGATAATCACTGGGGGTAATTCATCCTTTGGTCCACCAGCTGTTGTACCTTTATTGGCACACTGAGTGAAAATTAAACTGACTACCACTAAAAACCCTAAATTGGCTAGCTTATTACCCATTAATATTGCATTTTACGCAAAGTAACAACATATTTTAGTACTAACGAAAAATGGAATGCGTAATTGCAATTGTTGCAACACTTAATCGAATCTTATTCTCTGGATTCAAAACCAAAGCACAAGCCTCCACAGTTGCTCCTGTTGTAATAATATCATACACAAGTAATATATGTTGAGCGTCAATGGTATTTAAATTTTGAGTGTAAAAACTATCTACTACAGAGTGGAAACGTGCTTTCCGAGACTGAAAAACTTGAGTTTTAGTGTTGATAAATTTTAAAAGTACATCATCCACGTACGAAGCATTCAGTATTTTGGCAATTTGTTGTGCAAAAAGAGCCACTTGATTATACCCTCGTTGTTTTAGTTTTTTAGAATGTATGGGGACTGGAATTACAATATCAATTGATTCAAAATAAGGAGACTCTAAGATTTCAGCTCCCAACCAATTTCCAAAAACACGTCCAATTTCTTCTTTCCCTTTATATTTTAGATGGTGTAACAAGTGTTGAACTCTTCCACTTTTATGAAAATAAAAGAGTGCCGTTGCAGCTTCTAAGTGTACCCGACCATAAAAGATTTTTTTCACTGTTTCAGGGCGCTCAAAATGGTAATTTGTTAACGGTAATTCATGCCGACACCGCACACAAATATCCGTTTCATTATCTATTAAAATTGCATCACAGGCATGGCAAGTTTTAGGAAAAAACAAATTAATTACAGGAGAGAGCATACAAAGTACATTTAGGAGAAATAAAATTATAATATTATTTTATATTTCATCCTAACTTTAAGTTTAATTTAAAAAGCGTTTTCTATTTTTGTAACATGACAAATCAAGGGGAAAGTTTTAAGAAAGTTATATCACATGCCAAAGAATACGGATTTGTATTTCAGAGTAGTGAAATTTACGATGGCCTGAGTGCAATTTATGACTATGCACAAAATGGTGTAGAGTTAAAGAAAAACATTCGTGACTATTGGTGGAAAGCCATGGTTCAAATGAATGAAAACATTGTGGGGCTTGATGCTGCTATTTTTATGCACCCAACAACTTGGAAAGCTTCTGGTCATGTTGATGCTTTTAACGATCCATTGATTGACAATAAAGATTCTAAAAAACGTTATAGAGCCGATGTTCTTTTAGAAGATTATTGCGCTAAAATTGAAGGCAAAATTGAGAAAGAAGTTAAAAAAGCTGAAAAACGTTTTGGAGACAGTTTTGATAAAAGTGAGTTCATTTCAACAAACGGAAGAGTCGTTGGCTATCAAACTAAAATAAATAATATCTTATCTCGACTAGCCAAATCTTTAGAAAATGAAGATTTAGCAGATGTTAAAGCACTTATTGAAGAACTTGAAATTGCAGACCCTTTAACTGGAAGTAAAAACTGGACGGATGTCAAGCAATTCAACCTCATGTTTGGCACTAAACTAGGGGCTTCCGCAGAAAGTGCGATGGATTTATATTTACGACCTGAAACAGCCCAAGGTATTTTTGTGAATTTTTTAAACGTTCAAAAATCGGGGCGCATGAAAATCCCTTTTGGAATTGCACAAACTGGAAAAGCCTTTAGAAACGAAATTGTAGCACGTCAATTTATTTTTAGAATGCGTGAGTTTGAACAAATGGAAATGCAGTATTTCATCAAGCCTGGAACTCAAAAACAATGGTACGAGCATTGGAAAGAAGCCCGTATGAAATGGCATTTGTCTTTAGGAATGGGTGCTGACAATTACCGATTCCACGATCATGAAAAATTAGCACACTATGCAGATGCTGCTTCCGATATCGAATTTAAATTTCCTTTTGGATTCAAAGAATTGGAAGGTATTCACTCCCGAACTGACTTTGATTTAAGTCAACACGAAAAACATTCTGGGAAAAAACTACACTATTTTGACCACGAAGAAAATAAAAATTACACCCCCTACGTTTTAGAAACATCCATAGGGTTGGACCGTATGTTTTTGGCTGTATTTTCAAATGCATTGACCGAAGAAACCTTAGAAAACAACACCACTCGAACTGTATTAAAACTGCCCGCAGTCTTAGCCCCTATTAAAGCAGCGATTTTACCCTTGATAAAAAAGGATGGATTACCAGAAATTGCAAGAACGATTTTAGCTGATTTGCAATGGAATTTTAATGTGGTATACGATGAAAAAGACGCAGTTGGAAGACGTTACCGCCGTCAAGATGCTTTAGGAACACCGTTTTGTATTACGGTGGATCACGATTCATTAGAAGACAATTGTGTCACCATAAGACATCGAGATTCTATGGAGCAACAACGTGTGAAAATAGAAGATTTAAAAACAATTATTGAAAATCAAGTAGCCATGAAACACTGGCTAAAGAAAATCAATTAGAAAAAATTTAACCAAATTTGAATTCCAATATAAAACATATTTTATGTGTAGTGTTATTTTTTAATAGCAACTATTTTTTTGGTCAAATCAATGATCCTCCTACAGTGACTGCCGTTGGAAATCAGGTATATTGTCCGCAAAGTCAACAACGAATTGTCACCTCTTTTAATATCGTTGATCCAGATGACAACTTCATACCTGCTTTTTACATTCAGATATCGTCAGGTTATATTGTTGGGGAAGACCAACTACTTTTAATTGGATCCCACCCCAGTATAGCAGCCACTTGGAATGCAAACGAAGCCAAATTAACATTGACAGGGCTCAGTGGTGGCTCTGCAAGCTATACAGATATTATTGCAGCGGTTTATGATGTTGTTTTTAGTAGCAACAACCTAGATGTGGGGGCCAAAACCTTTTCATTAACTGCGGGGTCTGCGAATTATTTAGCCTCAACAGATCATTATTATGACTATGTACCCTCAAATTTAATTAGTTGGGACGATGCCAAAGTTGCTGCCGAAGGGATGGATTATTTTGGATTACAAGGCTATCTAGCCACTTTAACCATTCCTGATGAAGGGCAAATTTCTGGTGAATTGTCGCCTGGAACAGGCTGGATTGGCGCCTCTGATGCTGGAAGTGAAGGCGTCTGGAAATGGATGACAGGTCCAGAAGCAGGTATGACCTTTTGGAATGGCAATGGAAATGGATCTGTAGTTCCAGGAATGTATGCCAATTGGAATTCTGGTGAACCTAATAATTATGGGAGCGGAGAGGATTATGCACATATTACTTTTAATACAGGTGCTCCAGGGTCTTGGAACGACTTACCAAATGTTACTAATAGCCAACTCTCAAATTACCAAGCTAAAGGCTTTGTCATAGAATATGGAGGAACACCTGGAGATCCTGTATTAAATATTTCTGATGCTACAACCTTTAATCCACCTCAAATTTTATCCATCAGCCCATCTGCAAGTTGTGAAAATGACCCTGCAAATTTATCAGTGACTTCAAACTCAACGGATGTTTTATGGTATGACAGCCAAAATGGAGGCACCCTTTTACATACCGGAAACACCTACAATCCCATTTTAACGACCACTACAACCTTTTGGGTTTTACCCTCAAACAATGGTTGTACCACAGGAACGAGAACCGCTGTGACTGCTACAGTCTATACTTCTCCAGTTGTGGACACACCAGCTGATCTATCTTCTTGTGATAGCTATAGCTTACCAGCGCTCACCAATGGGAACTATTTTACAGCTTCCAGTGGGAGTGGAACTTCTCTAAACACAGGGGATGTGATCTCAGCTTCCACTACCTTATTTGTATATGCCGAATCGGGAACAACTCCTAATTGCTTCAATGAACATTCTTTTGATATTGTAATTAACGCAACACCTTCTGTAGATACACCCGTAGATATTTCCGTGTGTGATAGCTACACATTGCCAGCACTTACAAATGGGTCTTATTTTACAGCCTCTAATGGCGGTGGAATGCCTCTCAATGCAGGAGATGTGATCTCAACTTCCACTACCTTGTTTGTGTATGCAGAATCAGTAACTACACCCATTTGTAGTGATGAACATTCCTTTGTTATTACTATTAATACAACGCCAACTGTAGATACTCCAACTAACGTTTCAGTTTGTGACAATTATACATTGCCAGCGCTTACCAACGGAAATTATTTCACAGCCTCTAATGGTGGCGGAACACCACTAAATACGGGAGATATCATTTCTGCTTCCACTACCCTGTTTGTTTATGCAGATACAGCCACAACACCTAATTGTAGCAATGAACATTCTTTTGATATTACGATTAATACAACGCCAACTGTAGATACACCCGCAGACATTTCCGTGTGTGATAGCTATACACTACCAGCACTTACAAATGGGTCTTATTTTACAGTCTCAAATGGCGGTGGAACGCCTCTCAATGCAGGGGATGTAATCTCAACTTCCACTACCTTGTTTGTGTATGCAGAAACTGCAACAACACCTAACTGTACTGATGAGCACTCTTTTGATGTCACTATTAATATTACTTCAAACGCTACATTTACACAAATATCACCTATTTGCGAAGGCGATTCATTAACACTCCCTACGACTTCCATTGAAGGCTTCACAGGAACATGGTCACCAGTTTTTGACAATACAGTTTCAGGCACTTACACCTTTACACCCGATGCAAATCAGTGTGCTATTGGCACGCCAATGTCCGTTACGGTAAATCCTGTTTTTTCTCCAACCTTTACACAAGTAGATGCCATTTGTGTTGGCGATGTTTTATTAAATTTACCTACGGTTTCTAATAATGGTTTCAGTGGCACTTGGTCTCCAGCCATAAATAATACAGCCACTACAGAATATACGTTTACCCCTACTCCAATCTCAGGGATTTGTTTCGAAGAAACTAAAATGACCATTGCGGTCTTAACGCAAACAATACCACTGTTCACGCAAATTGACCCTATTTGTATTGGTAGTGTATTGGCTCCTTTACCAATAACTTCTAATGAGGGAATTACAGGCAATTGGAGTCCATCTCCAAATAATTTGGCAACAACAACTTATACATTCACACCAAACCCTTTGCAATGTGCGGACACCACTACCATGACTATAGTGGTGAACCCTATCAGTACTTTAACAATTACTGCTACAAACGTGTCGGAACAATTTGAATCGAATCAAATTATTTCAGTATCTGCAACGGGCGGAAGTGGTACATATGAATACCAATTAGATAGTGGTGCTTGGCAGAGCAGTTCAATATTTGAATATGTGACTGGATGTCAAGAACATACGGTAGTCGTAAGAGATGCATTTGGGTGTAGTACAACTCCAGAAGCAACAATAATGATTATGGAGTTCCCAAAATCATTCACCCCAAATGGTGATGGGTATAATGACACTTGGAACATCAAATGTTTGAGAGATGACCCCACAGCATTGGTTTCCATTTTTGACCGTTTTGGAAAATTATTATTTCAATTTAGCCCCAACCGCAATGCGTGGAATGGAACCTTTAATGGGAATCTGTTATCAACATCCGATTATTGGTTTGTGGTCAACTACACCAATAGTGACGGAGTGGAAACTCAGTACAGGTCTCATTTCTCTTTGAGACTATAAATCGGTTTACTAAAAATACGCTTTCAACTGTACAGTCCCCGTGTGAATGGTGCGACTTGTTTCACTCTTTCTTCCAAAATAATTTAGATTCAAATCTAAAAACTTCGTCAGTTTTTTTTGTGCAATCAACGACCATGTAAAGTTAGTTCCAGGTTGTAAACCCTCCATCATTTGGTAAGCAACAGGCGTATTAGCATTTCCAAAAAAATCATTTGAAAAATAATTAAAATCTCCAGTAATCGCTGCCTTTTGATTTTGAGTAAGAATGAAAGAAACTCCATATTTTTCTTGCTTGAGCTGCTCCAGATCTCCAATAGAATTGTCTTTTTTTTGATATTGATAATATACATCAAACCGCTTGTTATCATCCAATAGGTATGATAATTTTGGATTCAAGAGCGTTTCATTGAGTTGATAATTTTTTGAAGCAAAATTTTCGCTTTCGCTTCTATTTTTATCTAAGTTGGATTGCAAACTGAGCAGCCACTGTTCTTGGATTTTATGTGAAAAATTGATTTGATGACTGAACGTTTCCTGTTCGACATACCCAAATGAAAGCACATTACGGGAGTTAGATTTTGAATAGCTGTAGGACACTGTATAATATTGTTTGCCTCTATTGTAAAACAATTGATTTCTAAAATTAGATTGCAGTGCCAACTGATTTTCCGCAGTTGAATGAAAAGGATTGAGACGAATAGATGAACTGTTATTTTTATCTTTTCGATCGATTAAAAAAGACGTTTGATTGTAAAAATGAGACCAAAACCTTTTGGATACTTTTGGCGAATTGGCCCACTGAATTGGATTTAAAGTCAATGATTGACTCAGCTTATTTTGATGGGTTCTGATGTAAACTTGGTTGGGCAACAACACACGAACATAGGTCGCCTGATCTTGAAATTGAGCTATTTCAAATTCTTCTAACTCTTGAATACCATTCTCATTATAGTCAAACCACACAAAACTCCCTTGACCGGGTTCTACCTCAACATAAGTAAAATCTTGTTGTGGTAAACGCCCTGCATTAGTTTCAAAAAGAGTGTTCAAATGGACTCCATTATTGGCTAACTTTTGACTGTATTGCAAGCGTGAGTTAATTGATTTTTGGAGAGGTGTAGAGGTATTTATAGATTTTAAAACGCGGTAATTTGCATAAAGACTCAAATTTGTATTTTGAGTTTGAATCCATTTAGAATCCAAATAATAGGTGTCTGAGGCGTTTACTTTTACAAGTCGGTTATTTTGTAGACTGTCGTTCACCCGATGCCTATATCCTAGTTTCACAAATACTTTTGTGGAATCGCCAACAGCCGTAAACACTTCGTAAGCTTGAAACTTCTGACTGACGGGATCTAACTGATTTAATTCAACCTCCTTTTTTTCGTTGTGTTCTGTTGAAAATTCAACACCTGACCAGCCTTTCTTATAACTATATTTCAAACGGTTATCAGATCTGAAAAAAATAGAGTTCGTGTTTAGCCCGTCAGTTTTCAAAAAACTAGAGTTCGAGTAAATCTGAAAACGCTGTAAATTAAGTTTGGTAAAAAACACATGACGACTCCCTTCATAATTATCCTTAAAATTTAAATGCTGTAATTGATAATTTAAGTTGCCTTTTTCACGATGTAAAAGCTGGACTCCTCCAACAGCAAAAATCTGGTCCCCAAGTTCGGAAGTAATTTGATTTCCTATGGGTGCTTCGATATTCCAATCCCGATTGAATTCTGGATTATATAACCCTTCAATATTTCTAAAATTATTTTGAATATAATCGATGTTGGAGTTTACATCCAAGCTCCAACCTTCAGCTGTTTTAAGTAACTCATGCTTTAATGACAGTTGACTCGCTACCCCTGTATCATTCTCGTCATCAAGAGATGAATATAAATTTAAATCATTATGACTGGCTGCAAATTCAAACTCAATAGCTGTTTTTTTATTTGGCTTAAAAGCTCCATTAACAACAGCTACTTGTAATTTCACAGGTGCAACGAGTTGTACAATCGGTTCATAATCTCCTTGCTTAACCCCTGAAATGGGCGCTATATATTCATAAATATTTGAAATGGCATTGGAACTTGCTACCCTATAATTTCCTTGTTGAGATCCAACTGCTGTAAAATTAACAAGATACAACTCATCGTCAGGGTTTGTTGAAAATTCGAAAACCTCCACCCCATTATCTATAATTTTTTTATATAAAATTCGGTTTTCGTTATATGCTTCTAGTGTTGCCGAAGGAGCCGCCATAAGTGTTTGGTCATCTCCAGCATTCGACAAAATGGCCACTTGTTCCGAATTAAGGGCTTGTTGGAGTGGTTGATTTTTCAGATCATTTTCATGGTAAACAGATACTCCAATGGTCCATTTTTCATTTTTGTAACGACTGCCTGCATAGCCTATAAATCGAGAATAATTACGCTCGCTGTATTGATAATCGACCGTGATTCGCATTTCTGAAGTGATGGGATAAGTCGCATTAAAAATTAGTTCTCCTGCATTATAATCAATAATATAATCTTCAGTCGCTCCCCGTTTTAAAGGGATTCCATTTACATATACCGTTTCACTCCCAGAAACAACTAAAACATACAACTCATTATTAGGCCCTTTTAGCTTGTAGGGACCTTGATTGCCTTCTTGCCCTACAAATTGGCTAGTAGAAAATTGACCGCGAACTAAGGCTCCAGCTGCAAAAGCAGTAAACTCAGAATCTTCATTTTTAAAATTAGTAGTCAATGAAAGTCCTTGAACACGTTTAGAAAATTTGGAAAAATACGATTGTGAATCTTCTAAATCAATATCTCCAGCTCGGATCCCCCAACGGTCACTAAAAACTTCTATAAAAACTTGATCAAACTCATCCAAACGTTGTGAGTATCCACTTTCTTGTAAAGGAATATTTGAATCTTGAATGGACGCTCGTAAGGTTACTTTGTCATTTAACTTACCGCTAATTTGTAAATCAAGTTCACTATTTAATACCGAATTTTGATTGTTCCCTATTGTGACTCCTCTAGAGATACTTCCAGAAGACACCAAACCATCAAATGGCACTACAACTCGTTTTGAGCTAGGTTGAGATAACTTATATAACTTTTCAAGATTTCCTGTGCTATTGACAATGATGCGCTCGTCTAACTCCTGATATGTTTTGGTGATGAATCTAGGATAATTTAAATAAGTTACTTTAACGGAATCCGTATCAACAGTCGCATTAAATGTAAGCAATGCATTTTCAAAATCTATAGTATAGGATGAGGTGGGGATTGACTCATTTTTTAAATTTGAGACAAAAAATTTAGAGGGATTGATGCTCACACTATCAATTTGAATCGAATCCATCACTGCTAATTTTTTTACCCTAAACAAAGATGACACCTCTTGAGACCAGGAATGTGTAAAGGATATAAAGATTAAAAAGTTAAAACAGTACTTCATCATGACTCTTAAACTAAAAACAACCCAAAATATTTTGTTGATAGTTTTCATTAAAACAAGACTAAATATTTAGGGTAAAAGTACTCTATTAATTATTTTAGCTAAAATTATTATCACAATAGATGAAAATTATTTCTTATAACGTTAACGGAATTCGGGCTGCACTCAAAAAAGGATTTATAGATTGGTTGAAAAGCGCCAACCCAGACGTGATCTGTTTACAAGAAATAAAAGCGCAAGAAGACCAGCTCGATTTGAGTGTTTTTAAAGCTGCTGGCTATGCCTATAACTATTGGTTCAGTGCTCAAAAAAAAGGATATAGTGGAGTCGCTATTTTATCTAAAACCAAACCAAACAATGTAGTATTTGGAACGGGAATTGAGTCAATGGATTTTGAAGGACGCAACATTCGAGTGGATTTTGACGGTGTTTCAGTGATGAGTCTATACCTTCCATCCGGGACAAACCTAGCCCGATTAGAACACAAGCTAGAGTATATGGATTTGTTTCAAGACTATATAAATACCCTAAAAAAAGAAGTGCCGAATCTTATTATTTGTGGTGATTATAATATTTGTCACGAAGCAATTGACATTCATGATCCCGTGAGAAATAAGAATGTTTCTGGGTTTTTACCTGAAGAACGTGCTTGGATGACTGAATTTTTAAAAAATGGATTTGTAGATGCATTTCGAGAATTTAATACAGAACCTCATAATTATAGTTGGTGGAGTTACCGTGCAAATTCACGTGCCAACAACAAAGGATGGCGTTTGGATTACACATTAATTGCAAAACCCTTACAAGAAAAATTAAAAAGAGCCGTTATCCTTTCTGAAGCAGTGCACAGTGACCACTGTCCTGTTTTGGTTGAAATACAATAAAAATAATTTTTAAATTGACATACAATGATTAAAAGACTTTTAATTCTAACACTTGTTATTTTCACTTCTACCTCTTGTGTATCTTCTAAACTATACAAAGATTTAGAAGGTAAATACACAAATCTCAAAAACGATTATGACAACTTAAATGCGGATAGTGATCGTATTTTAAATGACAAAAACACACTTCAAAATCAATTTGAAAAATTACAAAAAGAGTATGATGCAACGCTTTTAGAACGCAATCAATTACAACAAGATGTGACTGCGCTCCAGAAAAAATACGATACACTAAATGATTCTTATACCGCTTTGGAACAAAACAGCTCAAAAGCTATTGCTGACAATGTGCAAAAAAATAGAGAACTTTTAGCTCAGTTAGACGCCAAAGAAATGGCCTTAGTGGCAGAAAATAACCGTCTTTTAAAATTAGAAGCAGACATGCTCGAACGCTCACAACGTATTGCAGAATTAGAAGCTTTGATCGCATCGAAAGATAAAGCAATGCGCGATTTGAAAGATGCCATTTCAAATGCTCTTACCGCTTTTGAAGGCAAAGGACTGACTGTCGAACAACGTGATGGAAAAGTCTATGTGTCCATGGAGAATAAATTACTTTTCAAATCTGGTAGTTGGGCTATTGGATCTGAAGGTCGTACTGCAATCGAACAGTTAGGAACCGTTTTAGCGAACAATCCTGATATTGCAGTACTCATTGAAGGTCATACCGATAACGATCCCTTTTCTAGTGGTGGACAAATTGCTAACAACTGGGATTTATCAACGAAACGTGCTACAGCAATCGTTCAAATTTTAAATGAAAATGAAATTATCAACCCCGAAAGTTTAACAGCTGCTGGGCGTGGCGAATTTGCTCCAATTGCATCTAATGAAACAGTTGAAGGCAAAGCCAAAAACAGACGTATTGAAGTGGTTTTGACACCAAAATTAGATGAAATATCAAAGCTACTAAACAACGACTAATGAAATACACCAAACTTCCGAGTACAGATATTAAAGTAAGTAAAATATGCCTCGGGTCTATGACTTGGGGAAATCAAAATACAGAGGCTGAGGGCCATGCTCAAATGGACTATGCCTTAGATCGCGGAGTTAATTTTATTGATACTGCTGAATTATATCCTGTACCAGCCACTGCAGAAACTCAAGGTCGAACGAGTAGATTTATTGGGACTTGGCTTAAAAAAAATAACACAAGAGACAAGGTTGTTATTGCTAGTAAAATTGCTGGGCCTGGAGACTACACTGCTCATATTAGAACATCGGGCTTTGGTGCCGACTCCATCAAAGAAGCATTAGATCTAGAGCTAACACGCTTGCAAACAGATTATATTGATTTGTATCAATTACATTGGCCAGAACGTCAAACCAATACGTTTGGCGTACGCGATTTTAAACCGAGTCCAAACGACCCATGGGTCGATAATTTTAATGAAGTTTTACACACTTTAAAATCTTTTGTGGATGCGGGTAAAATCAGAGCAATTGGACTCTCGAATGAAAAAGCTTGGGGTGCAATGCGCTGTGCAGAAGAAATTCGAAAAGACAATTTAGTTCCGATTAGTACCACACAAAACGCTTATTCAATGTTAAATAGAGTGTTTGAAGGTGATTTGGCAGAAGTGTCCTTGAGAGAAGATATTGGACTTCTAGCCTACTCGCCTTTAGCGTTTGGAGTACTTTCTGGAAAATATATTGAAGGGACCGCAGCAGACAATGCACGACTGAAGTTATTCCCACGTTTTGCACGCTATAGCAGTGAGCAATCCACTGAAGCCACAAAACAGTATTTACAGCTCGCAAAAGAGTTAGGCATTAGCCTTACTACACTTTCATTGGCATTTGTGAACCAAAGACCTTTTGTGACCAGTAATATTATTGGGGCAACAAATTTGGAGCAGTTAAAAGAAAATATAGAGAGTATTGATTCCGAACTGTCACAGGAAACTTTAGATCGAATCGAAGCAATTCATGCAGTTATCCCAAACCCAGCTCCTTAAGAAATTTAAAAGATTTTTTTTAAGCCTTATTGGCAAGTTGTCCACAAGCGGCATCAATATCTTTACCACGTGAACGACGAACAGTAACCGTAATGTTTTTAGCTTCCAACATGGAAACATACAAGTCGATTGCGGTTGTACTGGCCTGTTGAAACACGCCATCATCAATGGGGTTGTATTCTATAAGATTGACTTTACTTGGAGCAAATTGACAAAATTTAATCAGTGCCTCAATATCTGTTTTAGTATCATTGATTCCTTCCCAAACCACATATTCATAAGTGATGATTCGGTTGGTAGCCGCATACCAATGTTGAAGTGCTTCGCGTAAATCTTTCAAAGGAAAGGTTTCATTAAAAGGCATGATCGAAGTACGAACACTATCAATGGCTGAATGGAGTGAAACAGCTAAGTTAAACTTCACCTGATCGTCTGCCATTTTTTTGATCATTTTTGGAACTCCAGAAGTAGACACAACAATCCGCTTTGGAGACATCCCTAATCCTTCTTTAGAAGTAATTTTATCAATCGCTTTGAGGACATTATTGTAATTCATTAACGGCTCCCCCATTCCCATAAACACAATATTAGAAAGGGGACGGTTATGGTATAATTTACTTTGTTTATCTATAGCAACAACCTGGTCATATATTTCATCTGGATTGAGATTCCGCATCCGTTTCAGGCGTGAAGTCGCACAAAATTTACAGTCAAGACTACACCCAACTTGAGACGACACACATGCCGTAGAGCGTTTGGCAGTTGGAATTAGTACCGATTCTACAATCATTCCATCGTGAAGTCGTATGCCATTTTTAATGGTTCCATCTGAACTTCGCTGCATTGAATCTACTTCGATATGATTGATACTAAAATTTTCATCCAACATTTGACGAGTGTCTTTTGATAAATTAGTCATATCCTCGAAATGATGCGCCCCTTTTTGCCAAAGCCACTCGTAAACCTGAGTGCCTCTAAAAGCTTGATCTCCTTGCGAGGCAAAAAAGGCTCTTAACTCCTCTTTTGATAATGCGCGTATGTCTTTTTTAGTAGAAGTCATATTGAACAAAACAATTGATACATAAAAAAAGCCTCTTTGAGGAGGCTTTATAATTTTGATTAAATAATTAGCATGGCGTCTCCATAGCTATAAAATTTATATTTTTCTTTCACTGCTTCTTCGTATGCTTTCTTTACAAAGTCATGACCTCCAAAGGCAGCTGTCATCATTAAAAGTGTTGATTTTGGTGTATGAAAATTTGTAATCATACAGTTTGCAATTGAAAAATCGAAAGGTGGAAAGATAAATTTATTTGTCCATCCAGCAAATTCATTCAAATTTCCTTTAGAAGACACAGAGCTTTCAATAGCACGCATAGCGGTTGTTCCAACAGCACAAATACGGCGTTTTTCTACCAATGCTTTATTAATGGTTGTTGCGGTTTGAGTAGGGATAATAATTTCTTCACTGTCCATTTTATGTTTTGACAAATCTTCCACTTCAACAGGGTTAAAAGTTCCTAGCCCAACGTGAAGTGTGATTTCCGCAAAGTTAATTCCTTTGATTTCTAAACGTTTCAAAAGATGCTTAGAAAAGTGAAGTCCTGCGGTTGGTGCTGCAACAGCACCTTCATTTTTGGCATAAATTGTTTGGTAACGCTCTTCATCTTCTGGCTCAACTTCTCTGTTGATATACTTGGGCAAAGGCGTTTGACCGAGTTGCGTTAATTTTTTTCTAAACTCTTCATAAGATCCATCATACAGAAAACGAAGTGTACGACCTCTTGAAGTTGTATTGTCAATAACCTCAGCAACTAAGGTTTCATCTTCTCCAAAATAGAGCTTATTTCCTATTCTAATTTTTCGAGCAGGATCTACTAACACATCCCATAGACGTTGTTCTGCATTGAGTTCTCTAAGAAGAAAAACTTCTATTCGAGCGCCTGTTTTTTCTTTATTTCCAAACAAACGTGCTGGAAAAACTTTGGTGTCATTGAGAATCATGACATCATCTTCATCGAAATAATCAATTAAGTCTTTAAACATTTTATGTTCGATGGTTTGTTCTTTCCTGTTCAAGACCATGAGTCTCGACTCATCTCTATTTTCGGCAGGATATTCTGCTAATAATTCGTCTGGTAATTCAAAGTTAAAATGCGATAATTTCATGCTTGGTTTTTATTGTCAAGCTGCGAATATACGATCTAAAAATAGGCGTTGTCAAGTATTTGAACCTTTATTTTTTGGATTCGAAGGTATTGAAACCTAATTCTACTAAATTATCCCAAAAATCAGGGAAGGATTTTGAAACTACTTCAGCCTCTCTTATAGAAAATGATGTTTTAAGCGCCAAGGGTGCAAATGCCATGGCCATGCGATGATCGTTATAGGTTTCTATTTCTGCTCCCGATTTTAAGGGCTTGTGGTTAGAGAGATGTAAGCTATCGTCCGTAATATCAATGGCCGTTCCAAATTTATAAATTTCATTTTTCAACGCTTCCAAACGGTCGGTCTCTTTAATTTTAAGGGTGTGCAAACCTGTAAGGTTACACTTTATTTGAAGTCCCAAACAAGTCACTACAATAGTTTGTGCGATGTCAGGCGCATTCGCTAAATCTAAATCTAAACTTTTTGGTAAGTCTGAATTGATTTTTTTTAAGTTGATTTTAGACCCTTCAAAAGTTGTTTGAACCCCTAAATGTGCATAAATTTCTTGCAGTACCGCATCGCCTTGTAAGCTGTCTTTTTTGTAGGTGTTCAAATTTATTTGAGTCCCCACTGAGTTCAAGGCTACAATGCTATAAAAATAGGAAGCCGACGACCAGTCGGACTCCACAGTAAACGTTTTTGAAACGGTGTCTAAATAAGGTTTTACTTGAATCACTTGACCTTCAAAACTGGTTTCAACTCCGAGTTGATCCAATAATGAAAGTGTCATTTTGATGTAGGGAACCGAGGTTGTTTTTCCTTCAAGGTGTAATGTCAATCCATTTTTAAGCTTAGTCGCCATTAGTAGTAATGCGGAGATATATTGACTACTCACGTTCGCTTTCATGCGGACTTCGTCCTTGAGCAAGGTTTTTCCTGTAATTCGCAAAGGTGGATAGCCCTCTTCTTTGTCATATACAATGTCTGCACCTAGTTCTCTTAATGTATCGACTAGGATTTTGATGGGACGTTCTTGCATTCTTTTCGACCCTGTTAGTAAGGTCGTTTTGCCTTCTAAAGTCGCGAAATAGGCGGTCAAAAAACGCATGGCTGTACCCGCATGATGAATATCAACAGTAGAGCTGTCAGAATTTAATGCTTTGAGGATGTACTGACTGTCGTCAGAATTAGAAACATTCTGAATTTCTAAATTTTTAAAAAGTGCTTTTAGTAATAAGAGTCGGTTCGACTCACTTTTGGACCCTGTAATCGTGATATCAGTACTTGGGTTGATGGTTGAATTTTGAAGGAAAAGATGCAAAATCTATTTTAATTTTTCGTTGCTATGATGACGGTTATGATCCCGTTTGGTTTTTATGTCTAGCTTTTTGTCAAAAGCGTCTTGCAAATTTACACCAGTTTGATTGGCTAAACAAAGAACAACGAATAAAACATCGGCTAATTCTTCACCCAAATCTTTATTTTTATCGCTTTCCTTTTCGCTTTGCTCTCCGTATCGTCTTGAAATGATTCGTGCCACTTCACCCACTTCTTCTGTGAGTTGCGCCATATTGGTGAGTTCATTAAAATAGCGAACCCCATGTGCTTTGATCCAATTATCGACAGTTTTTTGTGCGTGTTGAAGTTCCATTTTATGAGAAATTATTGAACTACTAAAATAGTTAATGTTCAAAAGAAATCAAATTATATTCACTAAAATAACGACTCAACAAGCAACACCTTATTCCCGCGCTTTTGAATCTATAATAATCGTTACAGGGCCATCATTCAAAAGTGCAACTTTCATATCAGCACCAAAGACTCCGGTTTGGACGGTTTGTTCTAAATCCTTTTCAAATTGACGGACAAATTGCTCGTAAAGAGGCTGTGCAATTTCAGGTTTGGCAGCTTTGATATAACTGGGGCGGTTGCCCTTTTTTGTTTGTGCGTATAATGTAAATTGACTTACCACAAGAGCCGATCCATTACTGTCTTTCAGGGATGTATTCATGACTCCATCGGCATCGTTAAAAATACGGAGGTTGGTCAGTTTGTTGCTCAGCCACTGAATATCTTCGACGGTATCTGTGTCAATAACTCCTAAAAGCACTAATAATCCAGAAGCAATATTGGCCACTTTGTTTCCCTCTATAGTTACGCTTGCTTGGGAGACCCTTTGAATGACTGCTCTCATTTTGGATCGTAGTTATCTGTTCGGTAATGTTCGTCATCAACTTCCAGAATTTGTGTATAGCTTTTATAACGCGAGGGTGCAATTTGATTTTGTTCGAGGGCTAATTTGACCGCACATTGGGGTTCGTGTAAATGCAGGCAATTATTAAATTTACAGGATTGTTTCAGGGCAAATAACTCTGGGAAATAGTTATCGACTTCTGCAGGCTCCATATCTACGACACCAAACCCTTTAATGCCGGGTGTGTCTATAATTTGGGCATCAAAGCTCAAATCAAACATTTCTGCAAAGGTGGTGGTGTGTTGTCCTTGTTTGTGCTGCTCTGAAATTTCTTTGGTCTTGATATTCAATCCTGGTTCAATAGAGTTTACCAACGTTGATTTACCTACACCTGAATGTCCCGCAAACATGCTAGACTTTCCGGTCATTAAAGTTTTAACCGCTTCAATATTCTCGCCGGTTTTAGCAGAAATACTTAAACACTGGTATCCAATACTCTGATAAAGTGTTGATAATTCTTCAACAATTTTTTGAGTGGCTTCGTCATTAACATCCACCTTGTTAAAGAGCAAAATTGCTTTAATAGCATAGGCTTCAGTAGTTGCTAAAAAACGATCTATAAAACTCGTGAATGTAGGAGGGCTATCGATAGTGATTAGTAAAAATACTTGATCGATATTACTCGCAATAATATGTGTTTGCTTAGAGAGGTTCACCGATTTGCGAACAATGTAGTTTGTACGTGGATGAATTGTTGTAATAACACCCGTTTCGGTGTTGTTACTCGTTTCTAAATCAAAATCTACACGATCTCCAACCGCTAATGGGTTGGTGCTTTTAATTCCTTTGATTCGGAATTTCCCTTTAATTCGGCACTCATAGAACACCCCTTCTTGGGATTTAATAGAGTACCAACTTCCTGTAGATTTATATACTATTCCTGTCATTCTTGATTTTAAATATCTAAACAAAGAAACAAATAATAAGCTAGAAATATTATAATTGCGTTTTAATTAATACTCAAAACAATACCTATGAAAAAATTATTTGCAATTACATGCCTACTTTTATTATTATCAACTGAATCTGTAAGCTCTCAAACGGAATACAAAGTTATCACTAGTGTTGAGTCTATTGTTCCTAGTGGGCTTGGAAGATCAAGAATAATCAGTGCAAACGAAACGAAAAATTACAAAGATTATACATCAACCCAATCTGCTGATGATAAATCTAGGAATAAATCAGACAGAGGAGATATAAGAGTAAAAGGGTTTGATGAAACCAAGCTTTTAAATTTTTATAACATCGCTGGAATACGTTTTCAGAACATTGCTGCAAATGATGCCTTAATTACTTCAAAAATCAATACAATGATTGAAGAAGGATGGGATCTAGCATTTGTAACTAGTGCTGTAGAAAGCAAAGGAGACAAAACAGATAAACAAGGCATTTTTATAACTCGTTATATTTTCAAACGAAACAAGTAATAAAAAAAGCCTCGCATTGCGAGGCTTTTTTGTTTTATTTATTCAAGATCAATTCTTGATGGTTGATCGATTCCTGGTGCACTGCTTTAAACAGTTTAAGAATAAACTCTTCACTCAAGTTGTGTTGTTCGCCTTCTAAGACCATTTTACCTAAAATCTCATTCCAACGTTTACTTTGTAAAACAGCAACGTTTTCTTGTTTTTTAAGATTTCCAATCCCTTCAGCCACTTTCATTCGCTTACCTAAAGTCTCCAGCAATTGGTTGTCCATCACATCGATTTGAGCTCGTAAATTTTTAAGCTGATTGTTGTAAGCAACTTCAGGAGTTGATTCTTTTCTGATTTTTAAATCTTTCATGATTTGAATCAAAGACGCAGGTGTTACTTGTTGTGCCGCATCACTCCAGGCATTGTCAGGATCAAAATGTGTTTCAATCATCAATCCATCAAAATTCAAATCTAATGCGGTTTGAGATACATCAAAAATCATATCGCGTTTTCCTGTAATATGAGAAGGGTCATTGATTAATGGAAGGTCTGGAAACTTTGTTTGCAGTTCAATTGCCATTTGCCATTCTGGCGTATTTCTATATTTTGTTTTTTCATAAGATGAAAATCCTCTATGAATCACCCCTAAGTTTTTAATGTCTGCTGTTGCCAAACGCTCAATTGCTCCTAACCATAAGGCTAGGTCTGGATTCACAGGATTTTTAACCAAGACTACTTTATCAGTCCCTTGTAAAGCATCTGCAATTTCTTGTACAATAAATGGACTCACAGTAGAACGAGCACCAATCCACAATAGATCAATGTCGTGTTCTAAAGCCAATTCAACATGGGCTCTATTGGCAACTTCGGTAGCCGTTTTTAAACCGGTTTCCGCCTTTACTTTTTGAAGCCATTTGAGGCCCAATGCACCAACGCCTTCAAAATTTCCTGGGCGTGTTCGAGGTTTCCAAATTCCTGCACGGTAATAGCTTACGTCTGTATCTTTTAGTTCGTGGGCAATTCTTAATACTTGTTCTTCGGTCTCGGCACTACAAGGGCCGGCGATTACTAAAGGGTGGTCGAGATTCAATTTGTTCAACCAATTTCCTAGTTCTTTTTTGTTTTCCATTTTTTGTTATTATTAAGCAATTCCTTTTAATATTTGTTTTATATGATTTGTATTTTTCATTTCGTTGTGTACTGCATCAAAATCGTCTTTCTCCATATAGGCTTTAAATTGATTCAAATTTTGAATGTACTCAGTAAGCGTTTCTATAACATTGACTTTATTTTGTTCGAAAATTGGAGCCCACATATCGGGCGAACTTTTGGCCAATCGTACTGTAGATTCAAATCCACTACCTGCCATATCGAAGATATCCCGCTCATTTTTTTCTTTTTCAATGACTGTTTTTCCCAACATAAAGGAGCTGATGTGTGATAAATGAGATACATAAGCAATGTGTTTATCGTGATCATTTGCAGGCATAAAACGCAAGTGCATTCCCATTGTTTTGAAAAGGGTTAAAACCAATTCCCCTAAAACTGGCAGGGTTTTCTCGACCTCACAAATGATATTCGTTTTATTATTAAACAACCCATGAATTGCTGCCGAAGGGCCAGAAAATTCAGTACCAGCAATGGGGTGTGTTGCTAAAAACTGAGAACGTCTTGGATGGGTTGAAACGGCTTTACAAATGGCTTCTTTGGTAGAACCCATGTCTATCACCACCGCTTTGTCTGAAATAAAATTTAAAACTTGTGGCAGTACCTCTAGAGCTGCATTAACTGGAATTGCCAATACAACTAGATCTGCATTCTCAAGAGATTTCAAGTCCCCTGTTTGATCTATAATTCCGAGCTTCATTGCTTCCGTTAAATGGGTTTTATTTTGATCTATTCCAGTGATCTGAACTTCTGGAATGTAGTGTTTTAAATCCAACGCGAAACTTCCGCCTATTAATCCAATCCCTATAATGCTTACCTGTTTCATGAGACTCGGTTTATAGCGGATTGAATACTTTCTTTTGGGGCACACAATGAGAATCGAATATAGCCTTCGCCATTACTCCCAAATATAGTGCCTGGCGCAATAAATATATGATGCTCATGAAGCAAAGAATCAATAAATAGTTCTGATTTCAATCCAGCTGGTAATTTGGCCCATACAAACATTCCTGAAGTTGTTGTTTCAAACTTGCAATTGAGAGTGGTGGCTAGTTCCCATACGAGCGCACGTCGTTCGGTATAAATTTTATTTAAATCTTTGAACCAGTTTTTAGAACTATTTAGAGCTTCAATAGCTCCTTTTTGAATGCCATAAAACATTCCCGAATCCATATTGCTTTTAACTTTAATCACATTTTGTAAATGCTCCGCTGACCCCGTTAACATTCCTACACGCCATCCAGCCATATTGAAAGTTTTACTCAAAGAGTTCAACTCTAAACAAACTTCTTTTGCACCTTCAATATTAAAAATACTAGAAGGGTCTTCATTTAAAATAAAACTATAAGGGTTGTCATTAATGAGTAAAATAGAATGTTTTTTAGCGAATGCAACCAATGCTTTCAATACTGTTTGATTCCCTAAAGTTCCTGTTGGCATGTGTGGGTAATTAACCCACATGATCTTGACCTTAGACAGGTTCATCGTTTCTACAGCTTCTAAATCTGGCTGCCAATTGGAGTTTGCTTTTAGATCATAAAAGATAGGGTCTGCACCAACAAGTTTAGTAACAGAGGTATAGGTTGGATAACCAGGATTTGGAATTAAAACAGCATCGCCTTCATTTAGGTATGCCATAGAAATATGCATAATCCCTTCTTTACTTCCAATCAATGGTAAGACTTCATTTTCAGGGTTCAGACTTACATTATAATTGGTTTGATAAAAGTCTGCCATGGCTGACCGAAGTTCTAGTAGCCCTTGATAGCTCTGGTATTTGTGTGCTGAAGCATCCATCAAACTGTTAGTGATCGCAGAAATGACGGTTTTTGGTGGTGCCAAATCAGGACTTCCGATGCCTAAATTGATGATGGGCGCACCGGCAGCTTTCATGGCATTGACTTCTCTTAATTTTTTAGAAAAGTAGTATTCTTCAACGGTATGTAATCGATTAGCAGTGACCATTATTTTTTTGCGTTTTTATATTCCCCTAATATTTTAAATTCTTCAGCCATAAGTTTCATAATGGCTTTCCCCTTTTCGTAATCGGAGAATTTCTCAAAAGTAATATCCACAAAAAAGGCATATTTCCATGGAGTATCAATTTTTGGTAAGGATTGTATTTTCGTTAAATTCAAATTACAATCACTCATTACGTTGAGCATTGCTGCTAAACTACCGCGTTTGTGATCTAATAGAAATTTAACCGAGGCTTTATTAATTGTGGCTTTGTTGTGTGTTGATGGGGTTCTTTCTACAACGACAAATCGGGTTTCATTGTGCTTGATAGTTTGAATACTATTTGCCAGAATTTCCAAATCAAATAGTTGCGCGGCTTGTACACTCGCAATTGCAGCGACGCCTTGAAGTTGGTTTTCAGAAATTCGTTTGGCAACCTCAGCAGTGTCGGTATCCTCGATTAATTTTATATGAGAGTATTGTTTGAAAAATTCTTTACACTGTAATAACGCCATGGGATGCGAAAACACTTCTTTTATATCTTGAATGGTTTGCTCTTTGAATGCCATCAGATTGTGTTGAATTTCTAAAAAATACTCACCAGTAATGTGTAAATCCTGATCATTGATATGTGCATAATTAGGAATGATAGAACCCGCAATAGAATTCTCTAACGCCATAATAGCCACGTCCGAGTTGTTAGACATTAGGCTCTCCACAACTTCGCTAAATGAAAGGTAAGGTTGCACCGCAACAGCTTCCTCAAAATATGTTTGAGAAACGATGTGATGGAACGATCCTTCAATTCCTTGTATGGCTACTTTCTTTGTCATAAAAAAAAATCCCGATGTTTACATCGAGACTTATATTTAAAATTTATATTGATAAATTACATACACAGTGCCTCGATTTCTTTTCTAAAAAAGAAATAATAAAAGCTATAAAAAATGTAATTTACGGTTGTCATAGATTTGTAATTGGAAGCTAAAGTATATATATTTTCTACAAAAAAAAACTTAATTTCTTTTTTTTATGACTTGCATAGGAAATTTGTAGATAATGCAATAAAAATAGCTCATAAATTGATAAATTATATTTTTAAGAGCTTATTTTGGGAAATCAACTTATGAGATTGTATTTCAGAATCAGCTTAAAATGTGCTGATTAGTGAATTCTTGTCAATCCAAAAACAGCAATCGACCGGTATAGTACTCCTCAACCTCAACCAAGGGAGGTGTATGCATACTAATCACATTGCCTACACTTCTAATATCAACTTTTAAAGATTGTTGTGGATTTACTGTGATATCATGACTGCTTCTTTGAAATATAGTGACGTCTTGCGCTGTAAGATTCGCTCCTTTAAAGGTACACAAACCGGCATAAAACCCCACCGTTAGTGTTTCAGTGGATCCTGATATTGTGAATTCTGACAGGTTATTCGCTACAACTCTAAGGTTTTGAGTATTTACAGTAACATTAAAATCTCCTGAACTTATATAACCCGAATTATAATTCTCTGAAATAAGGTACAGATCTTCAAAGGTTAAAATGCCGTCAGAAGACGTTAAATACTGCGTGCTACTCCTAATTGCTTTGAGGACTGGAGTGGTTACGATTATTCTGGTTTGCCCATAAGCTCTTACAAAGTTACAAGTGTTAGGATCGGTTAATTGAAGTTCATTCCCTACAACGATTACCTCAACAGAATCAATTAAGTTTTCTCCGGTTTGAATTTCAACTTTATAGTCTTGACCTTGTTTGACTACCAATTCGATATCTCTATTAACTAGTATTTTTTCAAAAGGATCAACTGTCAATTCTAGTGTTGCTGGAGTTCCTGAGGTTTGAATGCAGTCCCAGGCATCTTTTTGGTCGCAAGAAAGGGTTGAAAACAACACAAGTATGTATACTAATTTCTTCATATTATAATCGGATTCCTATTCCAAACTCAAGTGTTTCAGCTTTTGCTAAATGGGATTTGACAGAAAATGCTCCAAACCACTTTTCACTAAAATAATATTTTAAACCGATTCTATTATAGATACGCCCTTCAAAATCATAGGGGTAATACAGGTAATATCCAAGCTGAGCAACTACCGACCAGTTATTTACAAATAATTCATAACCCAAAAACCCCCCAAGGCGTTTATAATCAGCATTAGGGTCTGATGGATTTTCAGGAAATGCAACGCTTCGATAATGGATTTCTTTTTGTAAAGCCTTTGATAAGAAAGCTTCTATCCCCAATTGAAATGCACTGAAAAAATTAATACGTTTGTCAGCATAGGCAGAAAGTGTATAAAATGGAAATTGCGCACTCCCTACTACATCTGTTTGACTGACACCAGAGCGCAATACAAAATTATATTTAAACGTTTTGTCAATAATGGTTTCCTTTATGGATTCTTCGTAGACCACTTCCTTCGTGTCTAAATCGTAATTTATTCCAATATTAAATGCAATGGTATTGACACTTGTGTTGGGTGCTTTAAAATTTCCATTGGAGGCGTGAAAGAAAACCACCCCTGTTTGAAGTCCGATAGGCCCTAAAAAGTTTGGCTTTTTATAATTTGCCATTAGATAAGGGCTGCCTAATATTTTTGATCCAAATGCAATATTTTTTGGGTTTGAAACTTTATCATATGGGTTGGTAGCGACCACAAAACCTTGCCCAACGCGCAACATGAGTTGGCGTTTGAAAAAGTAAAAATTAAAGTGCCCATAAAACCCAAACGTGTTACCTAGAACCTCATTTTTTAAATCTTGATACATAAATGAAGCACCATAATCTGGGTAATTATAGCGCTGCTGCCACTCTTTTTTCCCATTGGTTCGATGGTTCCAGCCAACGATAAAACCTTCAGGATGCCCTTGAATGAGATGCAGAATATCCGTGTTATGAAGTGGAATCGTTCCTTTAAAATAGTTAATGTCTAAATAGGTACTACTCGACTTGTTTTGTGAAGACCCCACAAAAAAAGAAACAACAAAACACCAAATAAGTAAACGATGCATATCGATTTAATTAGATCACAAAAATAAAAGAAATAAATTATTGTTAAGACAAAAACATTAGATATAAAGCTTTTTTATTAATTCTATATTCAGTAAATTTGCCACATCACACGAGGACAAATTTGATCTGATTGCAACCTCATTAAAAAAAAGCTAAAGCAGTAAATTCTACTCCACTAGCCCTGCAATCTTCTTTTTTGTTCTCATAAAAAATTGTTTATGAGTTATTTATTTACATCCGAAAGCGTTTCAGAAGGCCATCCAGACAAAGTTGCTGACCAAATTAGTGATGCTTTAATCGATCATTTTCTAGCTTTTGATCCCGATTCAAAAGTAGCTTGTGAAACCTTGGTAACAACAGGTCAAGTTATATTAGCTGGAGAAGTAAAGTCTAAAACTTACTTGGATGTGCAAAAAATTGCACGCGATACCATCAACAAAATTGGTTATACCAAAGGAGAGTATATGTTTGACGGCAATTCTTGTGGCGTTCTTTCTGCTATTCATGAGCAATCAGAAGACATCAACAGAGGAGTGGACAGAGGAGATGAAGAAGAACAAGGAGCCGGTGACCAAGGGATGATGTTTGGATATGCAACGAATGAAACCGAAAACTATATGCCCTTGGCATTGGATTTGTCACACCGTATATTAATTGAACTTGCTGCCATGCGTCGCGAAAACTCCGATATTTCTTACATAAGACCCGATTCTAAAAGTCAGGTAACAATTGAGTATGACGATGACAATACACCGAATAGAATTGATGCGATCGTCATTTCTACACAACACGACGATTTTGACGAAGAGACTGCTATGTTGGCAAAAATTCGAGAGGATTTAAAAACAAAATTAATACCTAGAGTAGTTGCAAAACTACCTGCGCATATTCAGAATTTATTTAATGATGAAATTACGTATCACATCAATCCAACTGGGAAGTTTGTGATTGGCGGACCTCATGGTGATACAGGACTTACAGGGCGAAAAATTATTGTTGATACCTATGGAGGAAAAGGGGCTCATGGCGGAGGTGCCTTTTCTGGAAAAGACCCAAGTAAGGTAGACCGTAGTGCTGCTTATGCAACGCGACACATTGCCAAAAATATGGTGGCTGCTGGAATTTGTTCAGAAGTATTAGTACAAGTAAGTTATGCTATTGGTGTTGCTGAACCTATGGGTGTTTTTGTGGATACGTATGGGACGAGTCCATTTAATTTGACTGATGGTGAAATTGCCGATAAAATCTCCACATTATTTGATTTACGCCCTGCAGCTATCGAAAAACGTTTAAAACTTCGAAGTCCTATATACAGTGAAACGGCTGCTTATGGGCATATGGGTCGTGAACATAAATCAGTGACCAAAACATTTCATCAACCGAATGGCGAAAGCTTAACTTTAGATGTTGAATTGTTTACATGGGAAAAACTAGACTATGTAGCGGTCATTAAAGACGCTTTTGGAATTTAAAAACACGTTAACTAAGCATCCAGGCTCCTAATATTACCATAAACATAGAAGTTACATAATACCATTTAAAGCGTTCTTTTAGTACGATTACAGCTAGTATCATAGTCAGTATTGGGGTGGTTAAACTAACAATACTAGAGATAAAAGGATTGGTAGTTTTTAAGCCATGCATGCCAGCAATAATTGCAATGGCTACTATCAAGGCCATCAACATAATGTAATCAAATTTGAAAAATGTTAAGACTGGCTGCTTCAGATAACGAATTAAAATACCTGCAATAATCAAAACTTCAATTTCTTGATGTACCGCAAGAAAAACCACATCATATGTTTTTAAATTATACCATTGCATAATTACCGAAACAGAAAAACAAAGCGTCATCAGCGTCAAATAGCGGTGGGTAGAAAACTGAACGGTTTTAGAAGTAAATCGTTGATTCCATAAGAATATAGAAAACCCTAAGAGAATCAAAAGAATTCCCAAAAGGTAATTTTGCGGAACAATATTTTCAACAAAATAAAGGTAAGAAGCAGTCCCTATACTTCCCAATAAGCTATAATGTATAAAATTATTAAGGGTACTTTCTTTTAAGGCATAAATCATAAACACTAAACCCAGTGCACCAATAATACATGTAAAATTGACAAAAAGGGCTTCACCAAGGGTCGTATATATTGTAAAGTCAATAACGCATAAAACAACGACACCAAATAAACTTGTAACCATCGAACGTTTGACAATCACTTGTAAAGGTAAATAGTCTGCTACAACCCACTTCCATAACACATTGTTAATTGCAAAGAACAACGAGGATAAAATTAAATATTCCATAGACACTTAGCTAATATTTTTTTAAAAGGGTTAAATTAAATCGCTTGAAACCCGTTATTTTAACCAAGGATTGATAGTCCTTCTGTAACTCAAAAAGAGTGTCTGAATTCGCAGTTGTATGTTTTTCTAGTTGATATGCCGCGATGCAGTAAAATAAATTTAAATAGTGGTAATACGAATTGGAGGGACTTACGTTTAAATTAATTTGATTAAAACTATAAATGGCATCTTTGTAATTCTGTCTTTTCAATTTCACTAATACATGAGCAATCAAGTAAACATTATGGGATGTATAAAATTGCCAAGTAGGGTTGACAAAAAGATTTTTATCATAAAGCTTAAAAATTGTTTCTATAGTTTCTATTTGTTTGGTGAATATAAGTGCAGGAAAAACTTCAATGTAAAATAAAACCTTAGAATATTGTTTACCAGTTTTTATAATCTGTAACAACAATGTGTCGAGGGGTTGTTTGAATTTAAAATGCTGTATCAGCAACTGATATCCTAACAACCGCCCATGTAATACAGGGAACATCTTAGGACTCATAACTTCAGGTTGGTAAGGTTCAAAATTTGATTTTCCAGCTAAAAAGAGATGATAGTTTTTTATTAGATTGATAAAAATTCTTTGATCTGGGTGAGTATCATGCGCAAATCTGGCTGTGTTTAAGTACCCATAGTAGCCATTAAAATGTGTGTAATCTACATGGAAATCTAAAATATATTTTTTAAAAACATATGCATCTGACAGTAGTGCTTCTAGCTCTATATATCTATTTTTGGGCAGCGTTCTTAAAAGTCCCCCTACAGCATATGCTAATTTTTCAAGCACCTTATTTTGGGAACTTATCTCGAAAAAAATAGTAGGGTTTGAAAATATAGTTTTCAATAGATCAATTCTATTTCTTCGAATAAATGTCTTTATAATGTAACTTAGAAACAACACATAATCGGGATGTGATTTTAGAGCGACCAATTGTTGAATTTGAGAGGGATCGATTGACTGAAAATTTTCAAAATCGTTTATAAAAGTCCAGTGAAACCAGTTTTGATCTTTATTGATAATATTTAAAAAATCCGAGTAGGATGCATGTCCCAAAAATTTTGCTAAGACTTCCAATGTTTGAAGCTGTGGAGCTCCTGCTGGTAAAAACCCGAAGAAGCGACGCAAGGTATTAAAGCCAATCTTAAAGTTATTTTCTAAAACTATAGCTTGGTGAAGGTACCGCACATCGGCTTGACGCCGAATTTCAAAACCTAACTTTTGATTAATGTCTTGTTTTAATTGTTTGATCATGTACTCCATAAATTCAAAATTAAGAAAAATTTGACTTATGGGCTATAATTGGGCTATAATTTAAAATTATTTAAATTAGATTTGTATTTTAATTTATTAAAATTAATCCAATGGCAACAAGTGTTACAAAACACTCCATAAAAGCAAACGTAAGAAAGCAAACCAACTCGAGGCTAGCTCAAAAAATAGTAGAAAATTATATTGATAAAACTAAAATGAGTTTTAGTGTATTGCAAAAAGTTTGGTTTGATGAGTTGCAAGGTGTTAATGGAGTTATCAAAAATCTGAATGATATTGATAAAGGGAATGAACAAAACTATTATATAGATTCTCCTATTACATTAAGCGATGGAACAAAAATTGTCATATGTAACCAATGGGAAGAAAAGAATTTCTCAAATTTTATTTTACATGCTAGACAGTTAGGTGTTGAAATCAAAGCTGATGATTTTCAAGTAGAATACGTAACCAATTATTCCAAAAAATTAAAGTCAAAATCCTCAAATTTACTCTAACAAGAGTTATTTTAAGTTAGTCTGTTATGTAAGCCCGACCCACAGTCGGGTTTACTGCTTTAAATACCTAAGTGCTCCTTCCAATTTACAACGGACTATAAATGACAAATACCTCTAACATTAGGCAAAATAATTGACTAAAAAATCTTCTGAGAAGTAAGCGTATTTTAAGTCTTTACTTAGTGTGGTATATACCTTTTTAATTTTGGATTTTTTAGAATCTATTTTAACATCTCCAAATAGATAAATTTGATATAATATTGTGATTAAATCACTATAGCTATATACGCAATTCTCCAAGCTAAAAAGATTAATATATATTTTTTCATTTGATAGTTCTCCACAGGATTTATAATAAAACGCACTCATCAAGTAGAAAGAGTTCAAATGATTCTTTTGATAATAAAAATCAGGCTTCTGATCAATGTTGATTTCTCCAATTAAAAATGCCATTAACTGCAGATCCTTGATTAGTATCGCAGTGGTGTAAAGCTCATAATAATAGTCTGTTATATTTGATTTTTTTGCATGAATTTGTTTATAGGTGTCTAAAATTCTCAATTTCTGGTTGCTATTATTTACCAGTAGTTTTAACGCTAATAAACGACTGCATAGAATAGGGTTTAAATCTGTTGAAAAAATTAAATCTTTGTGACAGTCAACGGGCTTTTTACAATTTAAAAAAAATTTAAATTGTAAAACCGCAGAGCTAAACAAAGCTATTTCATTTGTAGGTGAATTGCGTTTAATCGTTTCTGTCCATTCCCCATAATAGCCGTTCAAATTAGAATAATCCACAAAAGTTAAATAGACACATTGTAAAAAATTAGTATTTTTGAGCAACAATACATCTATTTCTGGCTGTTTACGAAGCAATAACCCTATTGAATTTCCCAAATACAATACTTCTGAATAGGAGAAAGTATCAAAAGCAAGTGCTTTTAGCCTGAACAACTTATCTATTAAAGAATAACTTTCGTTATGTAACAACTCTCTTGTTAACATTACGATAAAGCCCGTAAAATTTTCAAGACTTTTTTTAGTGGAGTTGACTAAGTTAATTATGACTTTTTCATCGCCGTCAAAAACCGCTTTATAAGTAAGCTGAGATAAATCAATTTTTTCTCTATAAATGTCTGTTTGCGTGAAATGAATATAATTTTTATAACCTATAAATTGAGCTAAGGTATTTAGTGTTTTAATATTTGGCTTCGTTTGAGGTGCTAAGCCATAAAATCGTCTTATGGTACTACAACTTATATCAATATCTAGTGTTTCAGTCATAGTATTCGAAACCAATTCACAGTCTCCACGAGTTTTTATTGGTCTTCCAATTTTCTCTTCAATTCTTTTTCTTAAAACGTTAACCATAGTATATTTTAAATTATGAACCAAATATGAACCAAATATGAACCAAATATAACATAAATATAAATTAGTTTTGATGGTAAATGAATATTGATTTACATAGCGTGCCAAAAATTTATCCAAAAAATCCTTACAGTGGACTTTTAAAAAATCCAAACCGTTCGAGACTAGTTCAGAAGACTATTAAAAATTTCATTGATACATCTAAAATGGGTTTTAGCGTGTTGCAAAAAGTTTGGTTTGATGATCTACAAGGCGCTGTAGGTATTATTAAAAAATTGACCGAGGTCGATAAAAAGAATGCACAAAACTACGACATGAACGATCCAATTACTTTAAGTGATGGCACTAAAATTGTCATCTGTAATCAGTGGGGAAAAGAAAATTTGACAAACTTTATTTCACACGCAAAACTATTAGGACTCAATATTAAAGTTGAAAGTTCTCAAACAAAAATGAAAATCAATTAAAGACAATGCTTCTAGTGAAAGAGATCCGTTTTTAGCAAAATTATAGTTAGTAAATTCAACCAATTTAATATAACAAACCAATTAATTTTTATGAAACATCTAATATTACTTTGTATGCTTATGAGTTTGAGTGTGTCTTCTCAAACCATTTCAAAACAAGTGATTGGCCCTGGCGGATCCACTGTTGACAATGGCACCAACAAATTAAGTTATACCACCGGCGAAGTGCTCGTAGGCGCTATGACTTCCGAAGATGGCACCATACAGCTTGGAAATGGGTACTACCCTTCCTTAGACTTGGAAGCCTTGAGCGTAGAAAATCCTGAACTTCAACTGAATTTAAAAGTATATCCCAACCCCGTAACTGAAGCCTTTTATATATCACACCCTTCAGCGATACAGTTTAAGCTGGACATCGCAGAAATTAACGGTAAACAGCTATTTTCAGGGACACATCAAAAAGAAGCGCCCTTTTCGATGCAATCCTACGGATCAGGCGTTTATTTAATTACAATAACAACTTTAGAAAATAACCAATCAAATACTTACAAAATCATAAAACAATGAAAAAATTACTCATAACATTACTGCTTGCCTTAACAAGTACTTTGAGTTTACAAGCTCAAACACCACAAGGATTTAACTACCAAGCTACCGTTCGAAATGCTGGAGGAGAACTGATTGTCAACCAAAATGTCAATTTTAGGTTCAATATCCAACAAGGATCTGAAACAAGCAGCCCTATATTTACAGAAACCCACTTAGTTTCTCCAGACGATTTAGGTCAAGTAAATCTTGTCATCGGAGATGGTACTTCTATTATTGGCGATTTTAGTCAAATAGACTGGTCGTTAGGAAGTTATTTTTTGGGCATCGAGCTTAATACAGGTGCTGGTTATGTAGCTATGGGAACCACCCAACTCCTCAGTGTTCCGTTTGCATTGTATGCAGAAAATTCTGGTACTGAGGCCTCCGATCTTCAAACTGTATTAAACACCGGCGCTATTGCAGACTTGGTTGTGAGCGAAGAAAATGCATCCGGAATTGAACTTTCTACTTCTGGAGGTGACGAAGCTGGTAATTCCTATTACGGAATTGTGAGTTCCATTGCTGGAACTAATGGTGAAAATACTGGAGTACTTGGCGAATCTACAGGAATGAATACATACAGAAATTACGGATTAAGAGGTGCTGCTTCAGGCGCAGAAGGGAATAATATTGGTGTTCAAGGGATTTCTAATAGTGAAACAGGACACAACTATGCTGTTTGGGGAATAGCAAAAAATGCTGTAGATGGAAATGATAACAGAGGCATCATGGGATATGCTACTTCACCAACACCAACTGGAAAAAACTATGGTGTTACAGGATGGACAGGCGGTTCAGAGGTTTTTAATATTGCTCTAGGTGGCTATGCCGATGCTGCCAACAGTACCAATGGGAGTAATTATGGAGTGCAAGCGAGAGCGAGTGCCGTTACTGAAAACGGATATAACTACGGCGTTTATTCTGAAGCAAGCAATGCACCAAATAACTATGGTATACATGCAAGCGCAATTGGCACAGTAGGAAATAATTACGGGATTTTTGCTAATGCATCCGGTGGCGAGTTCAACTTTGCAGGGTATTTCATTGGGGATGTTGTCGTTACCGGGGGTACTTTAACTGCTGATGTGACCTTAGTCAGTGCACCAACCGAAGAAATGGATGCAACAACCAAAGGGTATGTTGACCAACTCATCGCAGAACTAAAGAGTGAAATTCAACTTTTAAAATGGAAAACTTCACCACTTATTGGATCATGGAAACTAGCACCAGAAGCATATGCACTTACTTTAGGCCCAACTTTGAACGACTTTTCTTGGTATTGGAATACTTTAGAATCGGTTACTGAAAATAGAGCGTGTCAATTTGATGATGAATATGTATTTGGTGCAGATGGATCGTTCCAAAATGTTTTAGGGACACAAACTTATTTAGAAGAATGGCAAGGTACGGTGAATGAGTGCGGTACACCAGTTGCGCCACACGATGGAACAGCAACCGCGACTTATATATACAATGAAGCAGATGGAACGATTACAATTAATGGGGTTGGGGCCTACCTAGGATTGTCCAAAGTTGTTAATGGTTCAGAACTACTCAGTCCTGCGGATGCAGCGAATTCAATTACGTATATGGCAACTCTTTCAGAAGATGGAAACACATTAGACTTAGACATTGAATCCACAACAGCAGATGGATCACAGGCTTTTTGGTCTTTTAAACTCGTAAGGCAAATGCAATAGACATTTAAACTTTTTTTGTAATACTACAACAAAGTAAATACCTAACAATTCCTTAAATATAATTTGTTTGAAGTTAGTTAGTCAAAAAAACCCGACCCACAGTCGGGTTTTTTAGTTTAATAGCTCGGAGTTAGTTACAGCTCGTAACGGACTCGAAAGGTCACGTAGCGCGGTTGGATAAAGTATTCTGTCGCGCTTACCGAAATGTTTGAGGTGCTGCTCTGGTTTTGAGAACGAGTATCTAACAAGTTCGTCGCTTTGATTTCGTATTCAAACTTGGCATCTTCATCCTTTCTGTAAGATAAGGACGCATTCCAAAATTCATAGGTATTGATCGTACGATCTTCATCGCTAAAATCATTATATGAAAAATCCGTTTTAAGTGTAAACGCTTTTAAAATTAAGGCATCCACTTCAATAGAAGGACTTTTGGTGAAAAATTTGGTGCTATTAGCTCCTAAATTATTGTCCTGTATAGAGTATCTGTAACTCAAATCGACGTTAGGCGCAGTTCTAAAGTTGGTGCGCAACTGTGCTCTGTAGGTTTGTGAAAAACTCTCATTAACAGTTCGACTGTTTTGTACAAACTGATTGAATTTAGAGTAATTCAAATTCGCTCTGACAGAGGCACGTAACTTTCCAAAAGTACGCTGAAAACGACCATTAGCTGACAAGCTTTCATCGGCAAAAGCAGAATTAAATGGTGTCGAGACGCGAATCACACTTCCAGGAACGAACTCAGAAACTGTTCTAATATTGTCAATACTTTTGTTGTAATTAATATTAGCAAATACGTTGGTATAGTTAAACATATTAAAACTATAGTAAAACAAGCTCAAATTGTGCGATAGTGCGCTTTGCAAATCTGTTGAACCCGAAAATAACGAGTTATAGTTGTTAAGCACTAAGCCACTTGCAAATTTCGACACATCTGTAAATTGTGTTTGCATGCGATAACTTAGGTTCAAGGTTTCACTCTTTTTGATTTGAAATATCACATTCATATCAGGTAAAAACCTAAAAAAGTTATCAGTGGTCTTCGTACCCATCTGTATATTTGAAATAGCATAGGCATGGGCAGCTATACCAGGTGTGAAAGTAAACTTACCTGACTTTAAACGGTAATGAAACCCTACATACACATCCGAAAAATTATAAGCAATGTCATTCGTGGATACACCATTTGCAATTTGAGGAGTTGGATTGGTTTCAGTTTGGTTGTCTAGGTATTGAAAAATATTAGAATCAAATTGTTGATGACTTAATATGGATCCAAAGGTGAGATTGATATTGCTCTTTTTATTTAAAATATTCCAATAATCCAGTTTTGCATCTACTTGATTGGATTGCACCCGTTTTTCTTGACCAAAATTATAATCCAATTGAGAGCCATCTAATCCCAAACTGTTCGCAGTACCTTCGTAATTGGCTTTATCCTCAAGAATCGCATTGTAAAAAGGATCTTCATCTTTGATAAGATGCTGTGCTTCAAATGCAAAAATATTGGTTTCATTCAACGTATAATAATAGTTCAAACTCTGATTAAAACTAAATGGGCTCGTATTTTCTAACTGATTGATGTCCCCATTTATTGAAGAATTGAAGCGCTGGTCTTGCGTGCTTTTGGATAAATTTCCAAGAGCTTCGTACTCTAGTTGGTTACTGCTGTTTGGTTGATACTTAGTGGTTAACTTCAGCATACCAAGATCATTATTTTGTGAGGTATTACTCTGGGTATCTTCGTCTGAAAACCCAGGAGGTGCATCAACATACTGGACACTTCTGTTTTCTTGTAATTCGTTTTTACTGTTAGAGAAAATAGCAAATCCACCGATATCCAACGTCTTTTTTGGAGACCAACTAAAATTAGCGGCTCCAAATTTTGTACTAATGTCTTTAGCCCTGTTGTTTTGAAGTAATAAAAATCCAATATCATTATTTCCTAAACTCAAGCTCGTTCCACTTTTTTGACTAGGCGATCGGAAACCCCCAGAAAAATTGAAGTAATCTCGACGTGAAAACGCAACTTCTCCAATATTGTTGAGGTCTCCTATAAAATTGACACTGTATTCTGGACTGTAATAAAACAACTTTGGCTGGGCTAAGTAGAGCGAATTTGCGTCCGAATCTCCCGCGCCAACCGTAATATTTCCAAACCAGAAATTTTTCTTACCATCCTTTAATTTAATGTTGATAGCAATGTTGTCTTGGTTGTTAGTAACCCCTCCCAATTGACCAACTTCAGCGTAATTCTTTAATACCTGAACTTTATCCACCGCACTAGATGGGATGTTTTTAGTGGCTAATTTAGTGTCACCATCAAAAAAATCTTTACCTTCAACCATCAATTTATTTACAACTTTACCTTCGACCTCAACTTGACCGTCGTCATTGATTTCAACTCCAGGTAAGTTTTTCAACACATCCTCTAGTTTTCTTTCGGTACCTGTATTGAAGGAGTCTGCATTATACACTAGAGTGTCTCCACTGATGGTAACTGGCATTTCATAAACTAATTCCACTTCATCTAAAGAGTTGTCTTCAAAAAGTATAAAATCTTTGGTAATATTTTCTTCTTTTGTTTCTAAAACTTCGTCTAGAGATTTCATTCCAATATAACTCGCTTGTATGGAATAGGAGGTATTCTTTTTCAGATCCAAACGAAAACGACCTTCATCATTGGTGATTCCATAGGAATCCAATGATTTGGTGGCTTTATTAATGGCAATGACATTAGCTAATTCCAAGGGACTTCCTAAACTGTCTTTAATGACGCCTTCCAGTTTCACCTGAGAAAACCCGGCAATACTCATTGACAGGAATGTGATTGTAATAAACTTTTTCATAAATTATTAGTTGTTTTGGATGTGCTTAATTTCGCCGTTTATTTCTACGACCTCCGTACATGGAGCGCATTTCTTCCATTTTTTTCTTGACCGTTTCATTGTACTTTTGACGTGAAACCACATCTCCCTTTTCTGGCGCTTTGATCTGTACTTTTTCTTGTGGGTTCATTATAATTTTTGAACATAAAATTGTGGTCTTATCTGTATTTACTTCAAGAATTAAACCTGGAAGACCCCAAAAGTCTCCTGGGCCATGGCTCACAGGAATCTGTGGGGTGTACCATGCTGTGACTTCAATTTGTTTTGGTATTTCTATGTCCTCAGAAACAGAAGTTGCAGTAGAATCTTTTTGAGTTTCACCTTCTTTAACTTCTTTAGATTTTGGTTTTCTTCGCATGCTACGCCAATCAAATTCATCTACTGTTTTGACAGCCGTTGCTTTCATACAAAGGTACTGACCAATTTGTTTTGTTTCAGTTCCTAATTTCCAATTGAGTTTAGACAACGAATCCGTAATTAGAAATTGCTTTCCAAAAAATTCTTGGTCTTGCAAGTACTGTTGAGATTTAATATTTTTGTATTGCATACCAGCAGAAAAACTACTGCCCCATTTTCCAAAACCACCTTGCCCACCAGGAGCCTCTAGAACTTCCTCTTCTTTATAGGTGGAAGCTTCTCGGTTAAAATTTAAAATATACGTTTTTTCAAACATGCTGCGCATGCGATCCGCTATTTGTTTTTTTTGACCTTCACTCATTTTCCGACCGCCCCAACTGTCCATATCAACAGATGTTTTAGAAAAGTAATAGGCTTTCCCTTGAAAGTTTTGTGCGGAAGCTACTGCTGAAAATAACAACACCATACACCCTATCAAAAAGAAGTTTTTTCTTAGAATCATACTTAAGAATGTTAATTTAATATCTAATTTATCGGCACAAATTACGGATTGTTTAATAATATCTCGTTAAAATAAAACTAATTTCCTATTTCAATTTTGAAACTATTACCATCTTCATCATCGCGACCGTATTGAGATTCCATTTCTTTCATCTTTTTATCCATAATGTCATCGAATTTCGACTGGCTTACAGAATCTCCACCCGTGGGCTCTTTAATCTTAATTGGTTTTGAAGAGTTAAGTGAAATCTTACTACATAAAATGGTTTGAGAATCATAACTTAGTTCTAGAATAAGTCCTGGTAGACCTTGAAATTGTTCAGGACCATTGCTAACAGGGATTTGTGGCGTGTACCACGCTGTCACCGTTTGTGTTTCTTTAGTGACCTCATCCATTTCTGAAACGGACTTTACTTCACGCTCCAGAGTTGCTTTAAAACAGGTGTAATTTCCAATGTTTTTGGTGTCGCCCTGTAATTTCCATGTATTTGTTTTTAAAGAGTCTTGGATCAAAAACATCTTTCCAAGCAAGTCACTTTCTTGGACATAACGCTGTGTCTTAATATTTTTATATAACTCTCCTGAACCTCCCATGTTAGAAATGAATACCATGGAGCCACCTGCAGATGGGGGCGCTAGAGATTCGTCTTCCTTGTAAAGAGATTCTTCTTTGTTAAATGTTAAAATATACGTTTTTTCAAACTGTTTTTTAAGCATTGCCATAATTTCATCTTGCATACCACCAACTTGAGTACTATCTATTTTGATGTCTACCTTGCGCTGGGTTTTATAGGTGGCTATCCCTTGAAATTCTTGGGCTTGAATTACTGAAATCGTACATGTGAATGCGATTAAAAGTACTCTAACTGATCTTGTCATTTTTTATTTTTTTAATTATTACTGACGCAAATATGAAAAGAATTTTGAATATTCATCGTTAACTACTGTTAACGTGTGTTAAGCGATTTGTATTAATTAGTTTTAAAATTTACTTTTGACTTATGAATGATATGCGTTATAAGTGGATTCTTTATGTTATTACCTTTGTGATCCTGAGCACAATTGGCATTCAAGTGTATTGGAATTATAAAAACTATCAAACAAATAAGCAACAGCTTATTAATGACGTGCAAGTGAGTTTAGATAATGCGGTGGATTCCTATTATACCAATCTTGCTGAGTATAGTGCTGTTGAAGGTTTTGCGCTGCACTCAAACTCCAAAGATAAGTTGTTCGACCTCCCCTTTGATCTTGATAGTTTGATCAATGAGAGACCAAAGAGTAATGAATTCAAACTTAATAAGGACCTAAAACGTTTAGCACGTAAATCGGTACATAATTACCACAAACAAAACTCGAGAGATTTAGATTCAATTCGTATGGAAAGTATTTTTCATAACCCTGATTCAATTGTTTCAGACTCTTTTCAATTTGGGATTAAAAGGATAAAATTGTTTGATATCGACTCACCTACTATAAAAGATATTAATTTACTAACCTCAAAAGTATTTATTGCTATTACCCGCGATTCATTATCGCTTGAAGACATTGACGGTTTGTTGAAATCTGAGTTGTCTCGCAAAAAAATCAATATTATATATGGTTTAACATTTGAGAGTCTCGGATTAGAGACTCAAAAACTTAAAAAAATCAATCCAAGCCACTTATCAACGAATTCGAAATCTCCTTTTTTGCCAAGGGGAAGTTCATTGTCTATTCATTTTTCAAACGAAACAAAAATTATTCTAAAACGAATTCTTACAGGTATTTTAATTTCTACTTTATTGGTGCTCGCTGTTATTGGATGTTTGTTTTATCTATTGCAAATTATAAGACGTCAAAAACAACTGGCAGAAGTGAAAAATGATTTGATTAGCAATATCACTCATGAATTCAAAACACCGATTGCCACTATTAGTGTTGCTCTAGAAAGTCTTAAAAGTTTCGACGGTATCGATGACAAGAAAAAGACTAAAACCTATTTAGATATGTCAAGTGAACAATTGACAAAGTTAAATGTGATGGTTGAAAAACTTTTAGAAACCGCCACTTTGGATAGCGGAAATTTAGAGCTCCATAAAACGCCTATTAATGTTATTGATTTGCTTCACACAATTGTTGATAAGCATCAGATGCAAACGGAATCTACGACTCTAACTTTTGATCCTAAACAGACGAATATAGAGGTGGAAGTTGATGTGTTTCATTTCGAAAATGCGATTAACAATATTATTGATAATGCCATTAAATACGGCGGTAATCAAATTTGGATTGAAGTCTCACAAAACGCGTTTTTATTTACAATTTCAATTTCTGATAATGGGACCTCATTAAAAATGTCCAATAAAGATCAAATTTTTGAGAAATTTTTCCGCGTATCGAAAGGCAATACCCATAATGTTAAAGGGTTTGGGATTGGGTTGTACTACACTAAGAAAATTGTCGAAAAACACAGCGGCACTATACAATTGGAGCTGAAAAAAACGCATACTACTTTTAAACTGACACTTCCAAATGAATCATAAAATAACCCTACTTTTAGCTGAAGACGAGCCCTCGCTTGGTCAGATCATTAAAGAAAGTTTGGAAACTCGAGGATTCGATATTTTACTTTGCGAAAATGGCGAAAAAGCATTTGAAGTTTATAAAACAAAAAATCCAAAATTATTAATTCTAGATATAATGATGCCAAAAAAAGATGGTTTTACGTTGGCTAAGGAAATTCGTTTAGAAGATGCTGACATCCCTATTATTTTTTTAACTTCTAAATCTCAAACGCAAGATGTTGTTGAAGGCTTTCATATTGGTGGAAATGATTACTTAAAGAAACCTTTTAGCATGGAAGAACTCATTGTTCGCATAAATAATCTCCTACAAAATACTGTATTACAAAAACCACATAACATCATTAAACTTGGTGATTATACTTTTAATTTTACTAATCAAACACTTCAATTTAAAAATAATCCAAGCTCAACACTAACACATCGAGAAGCACATTTATTATTTCACCTAGTAAAAAACAAAAATAAAGTGCTAGAACGCTCCTTGATTTTAAATAAACTTTGGGGGAACGATGATTACTTCAGTTCAAGAAGTATGGATGTATTTATAACTAAGATTCGAAAAAAATTGAAAGAAGATCAGACAATACAAATTTTAAATGTACGCGGATTCGGTTATAAATTAATCTATTAAATTGATTTGATTTTTGTACTTTTCGAATCAGAATGAAGTATACTTTACATTTAATACTGTTTTTTAATTTTTATGGATTCAGCCAAAACTCCATAAATGCCAACTTGGTAATGTCCACTCCTTTTGATTGGGATTCCTTTGTGGGCATTGATTCCTTTGAATCTGTTTATTTTCTAAAATCAAACGTGCTTTTCAAAAAAAATAATCAAGGGTTTCAAAATTATAGCAACTTAGATAAAGGGGCTGTTAATGAGGTTTCCGTATTTAATGCGCTCAAGCTTGCTTTGTTTTATAAAGACTTCAATAGCGTTACACTGTTAGACAATCGTCTAGCGGATCTGATTACTGTTGATTTTAATGTCTTAAGTCCTTTACGAACACTATCGCATATCTCGTATGGCAATGATACTACCTTTTGGTTGTTTGATTCCAATACACTTCAATTGGAATTATTTGATTATAACAACTCTAAAACACGTGTTAAAACAGTGCCATTTCAAAATGAAATTATCGCTTTAGACAGTGATTATAACACTTGTTGGGTGCTTACAGAAAAAGAATTACAGTGTTATAATTATATGGGGAGTTTAGTTTCTAAACTAACACACGAAGGATTTACAGATTTAAAACTTTGGAATGATATTTTATTTTTAAAGAAAGAAAATGCAATTTATTATAAACTAAAAAACAGTGATGAATTTTTAATATTTAACTTACCTAAAGTTTTAGTTAAACAGTTTTTTGTAACCAACCAAACCTTGTATATTTATGACGAAGAATTTCTTCATCACTACCAACTAATAAACAATTGATATTATGCATGTTGCAATTGCCGGAAATATTGGGGCGGGAAAGACAACCTTAACCCAGTTACTCGCGAAACATTACAAATGGGAAGCTCAACTAGAAGATGTTGTAGACAATCCTTATTTAGATGATTTTTACAACCAAATGGAACGTTGGAGTTTTAATCTCCAAGTGTATTTTTTAAATAGTAGGTTCCGTCAGGTGTTACAAATTCGTGAAAGCGGCAAGGATATTATTCAGGACCGTACCATTTATGAAGATGCCAATATATTTGCGCCTAACTTACATGCAATGGGTTTGATGACCAATCGTGATTTTGAAAATTATTCGTCACTTTTTGGGCTTATGGAATCTTTGGTACAAAGTCCAGATCTTATTATTTATTTGAGAAGCTCCATCCCAAACCTTGTATCTCAAATTCACAAGCGTGGACGTGACTATGAGAACTCTATTAGTATAGAATACCTGAGTCGTTTAAACGAGCGTTATGAAGCTTGGATTCATGGCTATACCAAAGGACGGTTACTTATTATTGATGTGGATGATTTGGATTTTGTTGAAAACGAAGAAGATCTTGGTTTTATCATTAACAAAATTGATGCTGAAATAAACGGCTTGTTTTAGAACAAGCCTTATTTATAAACAAAAAAATCACCTCAATGAGGTGATTTTTTTATGTTGTAATACTAATTTATATTATAATTACTTTTCTTTTAAAAATGCATCTACTGCATCTTCAACTTCTTGTTGTGTCCCTTTAAAGGTTTTATCAACAACAACTACAGAACCATCAACAACTTTACTGTAAGTAACAGACGCTTTTGCTGAATCTACTGAATTATCACTTATAACTTCTACACTCACATCTTGTGTGTGCACAGTTTCTAAAGAGTGTCCTCCTAAGATCGGTGCAATCACCAATCCAATTAGACATGTAAGTTTAATAAGGATGTTCATTGATGGTCCAGAAGTATCTTTAAATGGATCTCCAACAGTATCACCTGTAACAGCTGCTTTGTGAGCTTCAGACCCTTTGTAAGTCATCACGCCGTTGATCTCGACACCAGCTTCAAAAGATTTTTTAGCATTATCCCAAGCACCACCTGCATTGTTTTGGAAAATAGCCCAAAGTACACCACTTACGGTAACTCCTGCCATATAACCACCAAGCATTTCAGCGACTAACAAATTGTTGTCTTGATATACTAACTTTCCTACCAACACTACTAATATTGGGAATCCAATTGTTAAGATTCCCGGAAGCATCATTTCTTTAAGAGATGCCTTCGTTGAAATATCTACGCATTTGTCATATTCTGGTTTTCCAGTTCCTTCCATAATTCCTGGAATTTCTTTGAACTGTCTTACCACTTCGTTTACCATTTCCATAGCTGCTTTTCCTACCGCATTCATTGCTAATGCAGAGAACACCACCGGTACCATTCCACCTACAAACAACATGGCTAAAACTGGCGCTTTAAAGATATTAATTCCTTCAATTCCTGTAAATGTTACATAAGCAGCAAATAAGGCCAAAGATGTTAAGGCTGCAGAAGCAATTGCAAATCCTTTTCCTGTAGCTGCAGTTGTGTTACCAACAGCATCTAAAATATCTGTACGTTCTCTAACAATTGGATCTTGCTCACTCATTTCAGCAATACCCCCTGCGTTATCAGCAATAGGTCCAAAAGCATCGATCGCTAATTGCATCGCTGTAGTTGCCATCATTGCTGAAGCTGCTAACGCTACTCCGTAAAATCCAGCTAAGGCATAAGACGCCCATATCGCAGCTGCGAATAATAATACAGATGAGAATGTAGAAATCATTCCTGTTGCTAAACCAGCAATAATGTTGGTTCCAGCTCCTGTACTTGATTGTTGTACAATTTTTAAAATTGGCTTCGAACCTAATCCTGTGTAATATTCAGTAAATGCTGAGATTCCAGCGCCTACTACTAAACCTACTAAACAGGCATAAAATACACGTATTGAAGAAATTTCTTGAAGGCCTTCTCCAAAGAATTCCATTTGCATTGTTGCTGGTAACATCCAAGTGACCAATCCAAAACATGCTGCAGCAACCATTGCTATGGATGCCCAATTTCCTATGTTTAATGCTTTTTGTACGTCTGATTCTTTTGCATCGTTCGATGAAATTTTAACTAATAAGGTTCCGATAAGAGAAATAATAATTCCAACACCTGCAATTGACATTGGCAATAAGATTGGTCCTATTCCACCGAAAGCATCTGTAATACTTCCGCCCATATCTTTAATCACATAGTTTCCTAAAACCATGGCTGCTAAAACTGTTGCTACATACGAACCAAATAAATCGGCTCCCATTCCTGCAACATCTCCAACGTTATCACCAACATTATCAGCAATAGTAGCTGGGTTTCTTGGATCATCTTCTGGAATATCCGCTTGGACTTTTCCTGCTAAATCAGCACCAACATCAGCAGCCTTCGTGTAGATTCCTCCACCAACTCTTGCAAATAAGGCAATAGACTCAGCTCCTAAAGAGAAACCAGCTAATGCTTCTAAAACAATTGTCATCTGATCAGTATTGGTCCATTCACCACCCATAAACAAGTGATAAAATATAATAAAGAACATTGTTAATCCTAATACCGCTAAACCAGCAACGCCAAGTCCCATCACAGTTCCACCACCAAATGATACTTTTAAAGCATTTGGTAAACTTGTTTTTGCAGCTTGCGTTGTTCTAACATTTGTTTTGGTTGCGATTTTCATCCCCATGTTTCCTGCAAATGCAGAAAATATGGCTCCTATAATAAAAGCGACTACGATTAGATACGTAGTATCCATGTAAAAAGCGATTGCAGTTAAAATAAGACTGGCTCCGATTACAAAAAATGTTAATAATCTGTATTCAGCTTTTAAAAATGCTAGAGCACCTTCATAGATATGATCTGAAATTTCTTTCATTTTACCATCACCTGCATCTTGTTTCATTACCCAAGATTTTTTAATTAGCATGTAAGCTAATCCTAGTAGTGCCATTGCAATTGGCATCCAAATCATCATTGATTCCATAGTGTAATTTTGTTTATTTTTACGGGCGTAAATGTAGTAAAATGATAAGGAACTAAAAAACCTAATTTAACATTATTATAACAGGTCGTTTTTGTCCTATATCACAAGTCTATAAAAAATAAATAAACTTCGTAGTTTCCCTTCTTAAAAGTCAGGAGATATTTTTAGTCGAAGTCCAAAATTTGGGGTAGAACTATTTAGGTTGACAAATTCCGAACGCCATATACAGTCAATACGAAATATTCTCAGGTTTCCGAAGCCAATATTTTCAATTCCAAAACCATATTCATAGTACAAATCTGTAGGAGTATTGTAAATAATAGACGATCGATTGATGCTTCTATTTGTGTCGGACACATTTCCAATAACGCCTCTAAAGGTGATGACGCTTCTTAGTTTGAGTTTGTTAATGAGAGGGATTCTATTTAAAATAATGCCGTTAAAATGATGTTCGAAATGTCCAACTAAAAATTGATCTACCACCAAATCATAATAATTTAAGAGGGAAAACGTATTGGATACCAGCGAATAGGTTTGATTGGCTGGCACAGGACTCAGAACAGATAGTGGTGCGTTTCCAAAGATTTTTCCGGCAGCAAGGGTGTTATCAAGAACGCCAAATTTTCCAAGTTTTATGGGTTGGTTGTATGAGAATAATAGTTTCGAGTAATCTGTTTGCCCTGATGCAATTTTTAGGCCTTTTTGAAAACTTAACAAAAACGTAGGGTAGAGATTTGCTCCAAACTTTCTTTCAACGCCATATCCAAAAATATTTCGTTTAGGAGTAAATGATAGATATAGCTCTGCACTGTTGTCCACTAAGCTAGATTTTATCTTTTGATCGACTTCATCAAAATAATCAATTGAAAACTTATCTGGAGCTGCGGATTCGACTTGGTTGTTTGAGTAATTGACACCAATAACAAAATTTCTGTAAACCTCAACATTTATATTTGCAGATATTTTTTTTATACGAGATAAAAAGTAGTTGTCTCCTCTGCTAAAAAGCGAAGAACTTCCAAACCTACCTGAAGTTGTACCATAACTATCTATAATTTTAGACCCCAATTGATCGGTGTCATTTAAATAACTAAGACCTACTGAAATTCTTGGTTTATAACTCAACAAATATTTAGTATCCAAATAATACTTGAACTGCTCGTCCTCAAATCCATAAGCTAATTTTCCTTTGACCCTAAATCGATCGTCCAGACTTTTGAACGACCTGAAACCTACTGAGAGCTTAACCCCTTCAACGTCGTTGAAAGCGAACGTATTCCATATAGACCCAAATTCAATGAAATTAGAAACTTTAAAATAACCACTTGACAGGGTTCTAATCAAACCTGTAATATTTTTAATTTTTTTGTTGCCGTTAAGATTTGAAAGTACAGACTCCGAATCACTATTATTTATATTTTCTGGTAAATTTTCTTTCCAAAATTCGTCACTTTTTTCAAACTGATCTTGCCTGTATTTTACAACTTTTGTGTCATAAAAATCAGGTGTTTGTTTGTTTGTGAAATTATAATTTTCGAAGGTTTCTGTACGCTTTACATAGAGTCCTTTTTCTTTATCGTTTTTAGTCAACAAGGTAATATCCGCTTCGTATACATTGTTTTGAGGCAGAAAGACACTGTCATTCTCAATCGAATATGTTTTTTCAAAATACAAATTACGAACAAGATTCAAATTGATTTTAGAGTTGACTTTCATACTAATGGCGTTCACTGCATAAATACTATCGGTCACAACAAAATTTCCTTCAAACACTAAATCGCCTTCTTTACGAGGGAAAAAATAAATTCGATATTTGGTCCTTGAATTTGACACAATACTGTCTTGCAACACATAATCATATGAACCAAAACCTTCTGTAGATAACGGGCTCACAAACGACCTGTTTAAGAGCTCAATATTATTATCATACACGTTAATTTCTTTGAAAATATTACTAATACGATCAAACACAAATCCATCTTGTTGGATTCCAATCTGTTTTTCTGCCTGTATCAGCTCGAGTGTTTTGTTTAATCTATTATCTCCATAAACAGTCTCTATTTTTTCATTTAAGTAAATGGGAACAAAGAATTTTTTGTTTCGTTTGTCTTGTTTTATGATGGAGACAACGGAGTCATAATCATCTCTCAAAAGCCTCTTTAAAAACTTTTGATCAATATTATTGAGTCCAATTTCTGTAGAAGCATATTTTTTGTACTCGTATTGATCAACTAGGCTAAGTCCATTCTTTTTTTTATGAGCCCAAATACCTCTCATAATTTTATAAGCGGGGTTTTCTTTCTTTTTCAATCGTTTTTTAGGCCTATTGACAATCAAAACTTCATCCAACTCAAAGCCTGTTTGCAAGACAATTTCTAATCCTGTGCTTGTCTTGGTTTTAAGCTTAAACTCTGCTGTTTCAAACCCTACAAAGGATACGACTATTGTTGAATGGTTGTTTTCAGATTGCAATAAAAAATTACCATCAAAATCGGATATAACTCCTTCTGAAGAATTTTTAAAAAGAACATTTGCAAAAGCAATGGGTTGGTTGTTTTGATCGTAGACGGTACCGGAGACTCTGGTTTGTGCAGAAATATGTATTGACAGAATCAATACTATAGATAGTATGGAATATCTCATATTTTGTACTTCATCAACAATCAAACCAATAAAGGGTTGTAAGTTGATTATTTATACAACACCTTTTTTACCGCCTTTACAACATCATCGCTATTTGGCAACCATTCTTTTAATAGTTCAGGCGAATATGGAGCTGGGGTATCAGCTGTATTTATTTTTATAATAGGTGCATCCAAGAAATCGAATGCTTTTTCTTGAACTTGATATGTAATTTCTGTCGACACATTTCCAAAAGGCCATGCTTCTTCAAGGATTACTAAACGGTTTGTTTTTTTAACCGATTCCAAAATAGTATTAATATCTAACGGTCGAACAGTTCTTAAATCGATCACCTCACATGAGATTCCTTCTTTTGCTAATGCATCTGCTGCAACATAGGCCTCTTTAATGATTTTCCCAAAAGACACGATTGTAACATCGGTTCCTTCACGCTTGATCTCAGCAACTCCGATTGGCAAAATATATTCCCCTTCTGGGACTTCTCCTTTATCACCATACATTTGCTCACTCTCCATAAAAATAACGGGGTCGTCATCGCGTATTGCTGCTTTCAATAATCCTTTTGCATCATATGGGTTTGAAGGCACAACAACTTTAAGCCCAGGACAATTTGCAAACCAGTTTTCAAAAGCTTGCGAATGCGTTGCCCCTAACTGGCCTGCCGAGCCTGTAGGCCCTCTAAAAACAATAGGACATTTGAACTGCCCTCCAGACATTTGTCTGATTTTAGCAGCATTATTTATAATTTGATCAATTCCAACTAACGAGAAGTTAAACGTCATAAATTCTACAATAGGACGGTTGCCTGTCATGGTAGATCCTACAGCAATTCCTGAAAACCCTAGTTCTGCAATAGGCGTATCAATCACACGTTTGGCACCAAACTCGTCTAACATTCCTTTGGAAGCTTTATAAGCACCGTTATATTCGGCCACTTCTTCACCCATTAAATAAATGCTTTCATCGCGACGCATTTCTTCACTCATCGCTTCACATATTGCTTCTCTAAACTGAATTGTTTTCATTTATTAAATTTTATGAGGGACAAAAATAAGAAAAATAGAAATAATTTATCTTTTTTAATTCACTATTTATTGTTTTGATTTTGAATAAAAATACTATTGTTTAAATTGTACGGAAATCCTTCAACTTTTAACAAATGTAAAATTGAATTAAATATTAAATCTGTATTATTTTCTTGGTTTTTATTCTTAATCAACGCTTCTATTTTTTCTGGTAATTTGGCATTAAAACTATCAGAATACCATACTAACATCGCAGGGTTTGTAGAAGCTTTATTCTTTTGAGCATGCAACCACTGGTTATTTTCTCCAAGTATTTCTCCATGATCAGAAATATAAATTAGTAATGTAGGTTTTTTGGATTCTTTTAGTTTTTCAATAATTGTATTTAGAAACCAATCCAGATATAATAATGTATTATCATATGAGTTAATCAATTCTTCTTTAGTTGATGATTTTATAAATTTACCTTTAGTTGTTGGTGTAAAAATTTTATGCTTTTCTGAATATCTTGAATCATAATACCAGTGGCTTCCTATCATATGAATTGTAGTGAAATTCAAGCTAGAGCCCCTTGAAATACCATCAAACACTTTTATCAGTTCTTCATCTTTGTGTTTTTTAAAACTTAATACTGAATGTAAAGCATCAATCAAATAGATGTTTTTATTTTCTTTAATAATTGTTTCATAGCTTTTTTCAAGAGATTGATTCCCTATCCAAGTAGTATTAATATTTAATTTATTTAAAATCGAATACAAAATAGTATGGCTCTTTGTACTTACATCGCTAATAGACTGATTCGTTAGTATTTGTGGAACACTAACTGCGGTGTAGGTTAGCGGGGTGTAAATATTTGAATAACTAATTAGATTTTGCTGTAGGTTTAACAGAGGAGTTGTTTGTCTCTTATATCCATTTAATCCTAAATGGTCTGCTCTTACAGATTCTCCTAGGACAAAAACAATATCAATACTGTCAATTGATTTAGTCATGGTATCGTTAAATGTGCGATTGTAGCTTATTGTTGATTTTTGTGAGTATTTTTTTAAAGAAGAAATAATATTGAAGGGAAGTTTGCTTGTGAAAACATCTCGCTTTAAATGTTGACCTACAAAAAAGCATAAAACACAAAGAATAGCTATCGGAAATAACAAGGATTTCACCCTTGATCCTTCTAAGTTTTTATAGAGCTTCACACACAAAAAAGTGGATATAATTATCCAAATGAAATAAAATAAAAAAGATGGTGAGATAAAATCTACAGCTATGTCGACATTTGATTCAATAACAGATTCTATAAGTCCATAATTTATAGATAAATCTTGAGCATACACCCAAAATGCTAGTGTTGAGCTAGCTATAAAGGTGAACGGAAACAAAGTGTAGAACACATATTTGTTTATGGTAAGTAAATATACAAAGCCAAATAGTGTGATCTGAACAGCCAAAAAGTAAAAAAAGTAAAGGAAAAAACCTTTAAAATCCCCAAATGGAATATGAGCAAATGAAGCTATTGTAATATTAATAGCTATAATTAAATTAATCAAACTGTAATTAATCAGCTCATTTTTAACCTTTTTTAATCTTTCCATTTAATAGCGGTAAATATTTATTAATTAGATATATAATTGGAATCATTAAAATTATCTGTAAAACTGACATCCCTATTTTTGTGAACTCATTAAAATTGAATATTGCACTGCCTCCTAATATCAGTATAATAAATTTAATAACTGTTAGCACTCTAGTATGTGACCCTAGTATGACTATAGTGTTTTTCCCTAAATAACTGAGGAAATTAAATACAGGAAAAGATTTAAAAAACATTAACCAAAATAAACATCCAAAGACCCCTGACGTTATAAATACAAATTGATTGCCATAAACTGACCGATACATATCTACTTTTGTATTAAAAAAATATAATACTGAATGAAAAATTAAAGCTACTAGTAGTAGCCAAAGCGCTTCTTTTTTTTTCAAGTTTAATAGTCTTTCTTTGAAAAAAAAACCTAAACTATAAAAGGACAATGCAACTAAAGCGATATCAAAACTCCAAAAATAATTGAATTTTGAGTAATACGACATTAAAAACCCTATGTATATTAAAAGTACTAAAACTAAAGCTTTTATTTTTTTTGAAGCTATTTTTTGTACGAAAGAAAAAATTGAAAAAACAACAAAAATACAAGGCAAAAACCACAAAGGTATCCCCCAATCCATATATTCCCTGCCTCCTTGAGCATAAAAAACTCCAATCAAATTTTTTACTGGAGATAATGATAAATTGGCAGAGTCGCCATAAAACCTCGTAACAAAAACCCATAAAAAATACAACGAAATTGACCAAATAAAATAAGGAATCATTAATTGCTTAAACCTAATTTTAGTAATTGTTAGTGAGTTATTTTTGGAATGAAAAAAACCTGCAATACAAAAAAAAAGAGGGACATGGAAAGTGTAAATATATTTTTCGAGAACTGGAAAGGTATGACCATAAACAACCATAAAAATTGCAAAACCTCTAACCTGGTCAATCCAATTAATTCTATTTTTAGATGTATTTGAAATTCTCAAAATTATTTTTTCAAATGTTATAAAACCAAAATTAGTGTTTTTTAATAAGACTTCCGTTAGCCTATAATTTTGTTTTATTAAATAATACTATGCATGCATAGGAAATTTAAAGTTTTTTATTTAATTTCGTAGACTATTATAATAAAACAAAAAATGAAACTATTAGTCTGTATTAGTCATGTTCCCGACACGACTTCTAAAATTAATTTCTCAGAAGGAGATACCAAGTTTGATACCAACGGAGTTCAATATGTCATTAATCCAAATGACGAGTTTGGGCTGACCCGCGCAATGTGGTTTAAAGAAAAACAAAACGCAACAGTAGACGTCATCAGTGTTGGTGGTGCAGAAACGGAGCCAACCCTGCGAAAAGCACTTGCCATTGGCGCAGATGCAGCAATTCGTATAAACGCAGAAGTGATAGACGGACATACGGTTGCTACCTATTTAGCCGCAGCAGCCAAAGAAGGTTCTTATGACCTTATCATTGCAGGTCGTGAGTCTATTGATTACAATGGAGGCATGGTTCCTGGAATGTTAGCAGCCATGATCGATGCCAATTTTGTAACCAATTGTATTAGTCTCGAAATTGATGGCACAAACGCTACAGCAGTGCGTGAGATTGACGGAGGAAAAGAAACGGTCTCAACCGCTTTACCACTGGTTATTGGTGGCCAGAAAGGACTGGTAGAAGAAAGTGACCTACGAATCCCTAATATGAGAGGAATTATGATGGCACGAAAAAAACCACTTACAGTAGTGGAACCTACTATTGAAGCTTCAGAAACACATTCTGTTTCTTTCGAAAAACCAGCGCCTCGAGGTGCTGTTAAACTAGTAGAAGCCGAAAATATTGATGAACTCATCAACCTTCTTCATAACGAAGCAAAAGTTATTTAATTCATTTTAAAAAAAAGAAATATGTCCGTTTTAGTTTATACAGAATCTGATCAAGGAAATTTTAAAAAAGCAGCGTTAGAAGCTGCATCATATGGAAAAGCCGTAGCAGAAGCTATGGGCACCAACCTAGTGGCACTTACCTTCAATGCAAATGAAGCTTCTGAGTTAGGAACTTATGGCGTAGAAAAAGTGTTAAACATAAATACGGTTAGTGCGTTTAATGCTAAAATATATGCAGATGCCATCAAACAAGCCGCTGAAAAAGAAGCTGCAACGGTTGTTGTTTTAAGCGCGAGCGCAGACAGTCGTTATATTGCACCTCTGCTTTCTGTAGGATTAAAAGCTGGATATGCATCAAACGTGGTTACAACTCCCTTAAGCTTAAACCCTTTTGTTGTAAAGCGTACTGCTTTTACCAACAAGGCGTTTTGTAATACTGAAATTTCAACAGCAATAAAAATAGTAGGTGTTTCTAATAATTCATTTGGATTGGTAGAAAACACGACTACTACACACATAGAAGACTTTTCACCTAGTTTAGTAAGCTCATCTACAAATGTAACTTCTGTTGATAAAGCAAGTGACAAAGTCAGCATAGCAGATGCAGAAGTAGTGGTTTCTGCAGGTCGCGGATTAAAAGGTCCAGAAAACTGGGGAATGGTTGAAGAATTGGCAGAGGTTCTTGGAGCTGCAACAGCTTGTTCTAAACCTGTCTCAGATTTAGGATGGCGACCGCATAGCGAACATGTTGGTCAAACAGGAAAACCTGTGGCGACAAACTTGTACATCGCTATTGGAATTTCAGGTGCTATTCAACATTTGGCAGGAATCAATTCATCCAAAATTAAAGTCGTTATAAATACCGACCCTGAGGCGCCTTTTTTCAAAGCTGCCGATTATGGTATCGTAGGAGATGCTTTTGAAGTGGTTCCTAAATTGATAGAAAAATTAAAAGTTTTCAAAGCTCAAAACTCATAAAACTTACAACTTGCTATTCGATTTCAAGTCATGTTCGTTCGTGTTTTAATCTAAACTAATTTGTCAAGGGTTTGGTACTTTACGAATTAAAACTGTTCTTTGTCTTATAACTTATGAGTTTAGTTCGTCTCAACATAAAAGGCATTTCATACAGTCAGACACAAAGCGGCGCTTACGCTTTGATTTTGAGTGAAGTGGATGGGCAACGAAAACTTCCAATTGTCATTGGAGCTTTCGAAGCGCAGTCTATTGCTATCGCTTTAGAAAAAGAAATCCAACCCCCAAGACCTTTAACGCACGATTTATTTAAAAACTTTTCTGACCGGTTTGATATTGTTGTAAAACAAGTTATCATTCACAAACTGGTTGACGGTGTTTTCTATGCCTCCCTTATATGTGAACGCGATAAGGTTGAAGAGATTATCGATGCACGAACTAGCGATGCTATTGCACTCGCATTGCGTTTTTCTGCACCCATATTTACCTACAAAAACATTTTAGAAAAAGCTGGAATCATATTAAAAACAGATTCCAAAAAAGATGATGACAAAGGTCAGCCTGAAGATGTATTGTTATTTGACGATTTAGAATTTGAAACCGAGGAAGTAGAAGCTTCAAACGACGGCTATCAACCTAAATCTGTTAAGGAATTACAAGAATTACTAACAAAGGCGGTTGCGGATGAAGATTATGAAACTGCTGCCAAGTTAAGAGATGAAATCTCTAAACGCTAACAACAAGCTGTATGAAAAAATTAATGCTAATTGTATTTGTAATATTTACAAATATTCATTCGATTGATGCACAACAATCAACTTCTGAAATCGTATCAAGCCAAGGATTTACAATTGAAAGCCTATTAAGAGGACTTCTAGGAATGTTTGTCCTAATTTTAATTTCATGTGTCTTAAGTGCCAACAGAAAAGCAATCAACTGGAGAACTGTTGGTTTTGGTTTGGGAGCACAACTCATTTTGGCTGTTGGAGTTCTTAAGGTTTCTTTTGTTCAAATCTTTTTTGAATGGGTCGGTAGCTTATTTATTGCCGTATTAGATTTTACAATGGAAGGTACAAAATTTCTATTCGCTGCGTTTTCTACAGGTGAAATTGAAGCTCCTTTAATAACTTTTGCTATTTCAATTTTACCAACTGTTATTTTCTTTTCTGCCCTAACTTCTGTTTTATTTTATTTAGGCATTATTCAAAGGGTTGTAAAAGGATTAGCTTGGCTCCTTAGCAAACTCCTTCAGGTTTCTGGAGCAGAAAGTTTGAGTGTTGCAGGAAACATATTCTTAGGACAAACAGAATCGCCTTTGATGATTAAGGCATATTTAGAAAAAATGAACCGTTCCGAAATATTGTTAGTCATGATTGGCGGGATGGCAACCGTTGCCGGTGGTGTTTTAGCAGCCTACATTGGGTTTCTTGGAGGAGAAGATGAAGTCTTGCGTTTATTTTATGCTAAGCATTTATTAACGGCTTCTGTAATGGCAGCTCCTGGTGCCATTGTCATTTCAAAAATACTCTACCCACAAGTAGAAACAATTGATAATGAAATTCATATATCTCAAGAAAAAATTGGTTCAAATATTTTAGAATCCATTGCAAACGGCACCACCGAAGGCCTCAAATTAGCATTAAATATTGGCGCTATGCTTTTAGTGTTTTTAGCTTTTATAGCCATGATTAATGGCATCCTTGGATGGGTCGGAGATCTCACAACTCTTAACGACTGGGTAGCTTCAAATACTTCTTACAAATCATTTTCACTAGAATTTATTCTGGGATATGCTTTTGCACCCCTAATGTGGTTGATTGGAATTGCCAAAGAGGATGTTGCTTTAATGGGACAACTCTTAGGTATAAAACTAGCAGCAAGTGAATTTGTTGGTTACATCCAGTTAGCAGACTTAAAAAACCCCTTAAACTTATTGCATTTGAAATATGAAAAATCAATCATCATGGCAACTTATATGTTATGTGGATTTGCCAATTTTGCTTCGATAGGCATTCAAATTGGAGGAATCGGATCTTTAGCTCCAGGCCAAAGAAAAACACTTTCTGAGTTTGGAATCAAAGCACTTATTGGAGGAACGATCGCATCTCTTTTATCTGCAACAATTGCTGGTGCAATTATCGGATAAATAGTTAATAACTTTTAAAATTATTACAAGCTTCAATTTCTTTAAGATTGAAGCTTTTTTTATTTTTATTTTTCTTAAAATAACATTGAAATGAAACAATATTTAGACCTTGTATCCCATGTACTAAACACAGGAAATGAAAAAGGAGACCGCACCGGAACAGGCACTAAAAGTGTTTTTGGACATCAAATGCGTTTCGATCTTAGTGAGGGATTTCCAATGGTGACTACCAAAAAGCTACATCTTAAATCTATTATTTATGAATTGCTATGGTTTTTAAAAGGCGACACCAATACGGATTACCTGACCGAAAATGGTGTTAAAATATGGAATGCATGGGCAGATGAAAATGGCGACCTTGGTCCTGTTTATGGACACCAATGGCGCAACTGGAATAGTGATGAAATTGATCAAATCACAGAGGTTATTGAGACCCTAAAAACAAACCCCAACAGTAGACGTATGTTGGTATCTGCTTGGAATCCCTCAGTACTTCCTGATACTTCAAAATCGTTCAGTGAAAATGTGGCAAATAACAAGGCAGCACTCCCTCCTTGTCATGCCTTTTTTCAGTTTTATGTGAGTGACGGAAAACTGTCTTGTCAACTGTATCAGCGAAGTGCCGATATTTTTCTAGGTGTACCATTCAATATTGCTTCTTATGCTCTTTTGACCATGATGATGGCACAAGTTTGTGGTTATAAAGCTGGAGAATTTATTCATACTTTTGGAGATGCACATATTTACAGTAATCATATCGAGCAAGTAGAAACACAACTCAACAGAGAGCTGCGTCCGCTCCCAAAAATGACTCTGAACCCAGAGATAACAAATATTTTTGATTTTACATTTGAAGACTTCACTTTAGAAGGTTATGATCCACACCCACATATCAAAGGAGCTGTTGCTGTTTAATTTAATAGAAACCCTTACTTTTGTGCTCTAATTCACACTATTGAAAACAACAAACCACTCTTCAAATCTCACACTTATTGTCGCCGTTTCTGAAAACGATGTGATTGGAAAAGACAATGATTTAATTTGGCATTTGAAAAATGATCTGAAACGATTCAAAGCACTCACTTCTGGTCATTGTATTATCATGGGACGAAAAACCTTTGAAAGTTTTCCAAAACCCTTACCAAATAGAACGCACATCGTTATCACGAGACAAAAAAACTATACAGCACAAGAAGGTATTGTTGTCGTGAATTCTTTGGAAGCCGCTATAAAAAAGGCTGAACAAGATACCAATCCATTCATTATTGGTGGTGGCGAAATTTATAAACAAGCCTTAAACGTTGTGGATATCATAGAATTTACCAGAGTACACCATAGCTTTGAAGGCGATACTTTTTTTCCTGTTATAAGTGAAATTATTTGGAAAGAAACCGATCGGATATTTCACAAAAAAGACGATTTACATAAATTTGACTTTTCATACATTACATACAAAAGACGTTAAAACAATACATAAAGACTTATGAAGGCATATATATTTCCAGGACAAGGGGCTCAATTTACAGGGATGGGATTACCTCTCTATGAAAATTCAGCCGCTGCAAAATCACTTTTTGAACAAGCCAATGACATTTTAGGGTTTGACATTACAACAACGATGTTTGAAGGAAGTGTGGAGGATTTAAAACAAACAAAAGTGACACAGCCTGCAATATTTTTGCACTCTGTGATTCTGGCAAAAAGCTTAGGGGACGGTTTTCAAGCTGATATGGTTGCAGGACATTCATTAGGAGAGTTTTCGGCTTTAGTTGCTAATGGTACGCTTCGTTTTGAAGATGGGTTGAAGCTTGTTTCACAACGCGCACAAGCAATGCAAAAAGCTTGTGACCTCACAGAAGGAACGATGGCTGCTGTATTGGGCTTAGAAAATGAAATTGTAGAAGAAACTTGTAAATCAATTGGTGGGGTTGTAGTCGCTGCCAACTACAATTGTCCTGGACAATTGGTGATTTCGGGAGCGGTTGACGCCATTCATTTGGCTTGTGACGCCCTCAAAGAAAAAGGTGCACGAAGAGCACTTGTACTTCCTGTTGGTGGGGCTTTTCACTCACCTTTAATGGCACCAGCAAAAGAGCAATTAGCAGCCGCTATAGAAAATACAACATTCCAGACACCTAGTTGCCCTATTTATCAAAATGTAACAGCGATGCCAGTTGTAAATGAAACGGAGATTAAAGCTAATTTAATTTCACAACTAACAGCACCTGTTAAGTGGACACAATCTGTTCAGCAAATGATTCAGGATGGTGCGAGTGAATTTATTGAAGTAGGTCCTGGCAATGTACTTCAAGGCCTCGTAAAAAAAATAGATAGAGGAATGAGCACAAAAGCAGCGACTTTTGAAAACTAAACGAGATGAATACTAAAAGAATTTTAATACTAATCCTCGTCATATTTAATATTGGTTTGGATCAAGTTTCAAAAGAATACGTACGCAAAAATGTGGTGCCAGGCTCTAGAACAGAACTTTTAGGGTCACAGTTACAATTGATGAATGTAGAAAATTCAGGTGCATTTTTAAGTATGGGCAGTAACTCAAATCCAACCGTAAAGCTGATTTTTTTGCTCATACTTCCCGTAATTGTTTTAGGAGCTGTATTGTATTATGTTTTCACCAATAACGCACTTGACAACTTGTCAATCATAGGGCTTTGTTGTATTGCTGGAGGCGGAATAGCCAATCTTTACGATCGATTTTTATATGGGTCGGTAACCGATTTCTTGTATATAGATCTTGGAGGTGTATTCAAAACAGGCATTTTTAACAGTGCCGATTTATCTGTAACTACAGGAATGATTTTATTATTGATGTCGTCTTTTTTGAATCGACCTTCAAAAACTACTGAAGTATAGTTTAGTTTTTGTAAACAACGCCTTCTTTCATTACAAAAACAACATTTTCAAGTGTAGAAATATTTTCTATTGGATCTTCGTTGGTGGCAACAATATCGGCCAAATACCCTTCTTTTAATTGTCCTAATTCATCTGCTAATCCAAGAACAGTTGCATTTGTAGTGGTCGCCGATTGAAGTGCTTTCATGGGGGGCATTCCTACTTCTACCATATATCCAAATTCTTTCGCATTCAAACCATGCGGAAATACACCTGCATCGGTTCCAAATGCAATTTTAACGCCGTGCTTATAGGCTTTTGCAAATGTATTTTGAATTTTGGGGCCAATTTCAAGTGCTTTTGGAACTATTATTTCGGGATAAAAACCTTTGATTTTCGCATTGTCAGCAACTGCTTTACCTGCTGTAATTGTAGGCACCAAATAAGTCCCATATTGCATCATTAAATCCATGGTTTGTTCGCTCATTTTAGTACCGTGTTCTATGGTGGTAACACCACCAATCACAGCACGCTGCATACCTTCATCTCCGTGGGCATGTGCAGCAATGATCATTCCATAATCTTTGGCCGTAGCACAAATTGCTTGTACTTCTTCTAAAGTAAATTGAGGGTTTTGTCCGTTTTTAGCAACGCTAAGCACACCTCCAGTAGCGGTAATTTTGATGTTATCGGCACCATTTTTATAACGTTGTCTCACTGCTTTCTTAGCTTCGTCGGCACTATTAATAACTCCTTGTTCGGGTCCAGGATCGCCCATCAAAAGTTTACTTGATCCGTTGGTGGGGTCGGCATGACCTCCAGTAGTTGCAATCGCTTTTCCTGCTGTGAAAATTCTTGGCCCTACAATATGCCCCTGATTGATCGCATTTCGCAGTGCAATATTTACACCTGAACCTCCCAAATCTCTTACAGTCGTAAATCCAGACATTAGAGTTGTACGGGCAAATTTTACAGATTTAAAAGCAATATCAGCTTCGTTATCTGTAAATTTATCCATGTATTTTTTTGGGTTGTATTCACTTTCCATATGGACATGTAAATCAATCAAACCTGGCATAACTGTATTTGATTTTAAATCAACAATAGAATCTTTAGGATTTGCACTATCAATATATCCATTTAAAATAGATATTATTTTGTTTCCTGAAACTACAATCGTTTTTTGAGTTAAAATCTCTCCATTTTCAGTATCTACAAGTTTGCCACAATGCAAATAAATATCTTGAGCTGGTAGGCTCAATGAGAACAAAAAAAGTAAAATCAAAAAACAGTTTTTCATAATATCTCTATTTAGATAAAAAATTAATAACAGTTGAAGTGATAAAATCTATTTGATCGTCCTCCAATTCAGTATGCATTGGCAATGAAATAACTTCATCAATTAATGTATTTGTTACTTTAAAATCCGCATCATTATAACGGTCATCTGTGTAGGCTTTTTGCTTATGCAGTGGAATTGGATAGTAAACACCACATGGAATTTCTTTCTCTTGTAGATGCGTTACTAGCGCATCCCTGTCGGCATTTTGTATTTTTAAGGTATATTGATGAAATACGTGACAATCACAGTTGTCACAAATTGTTTCACATCCGTTACCCGCTTTTGGAGTAATTATGTTTGGATGGTTTTTAAAAGCAGCGTTGTATTTTCGAGCGGCAGATTGACGTGCTTTGTTATAAGTGTCTAGTTTTGGAAGTTTCGCATCTAACACAGCTGCTTGGATAGAGTCCAATCGAGAGTTAACTCCAACTACGTCGTGGTGATAGCGTTTGTACATTCCATGGTTTACAATTCCTCGTATGGTGTGAGCTAAGTCGTCGTCATTAGTAAAAATTGCCCCGCCATCTCCGTAACACCCTAGGTTTTTGGAAGGAAAGAAGGATGTAGATGCCACGTGCCCAATTGTCCCAGCTTTGGCTTTTGAACCATTTTTAGAAGTAAAAGTTGCACCAATGGCTTGGGCATTGTCTTCAATTACAAATAAATTATGAGCTTCTGCTAGTTCCATAATAGCATCCATATTGGCGCATTGACCAAATAAATGTACGGGTACAATTGCTTTTGTTTTTGGAGTGATTGCTTTTTTGACCGCTTCAATATCTATATTAAATTTATTGGGGTCTACATCTACTAATACAGGTGTAAGTCCCAATAACGCTATGACCTCAACGGTTGCAGCAAAGGTAAAATCGGCGGTTATAACCTCATCTCCTGGCTTTAGACCAAGTCCCATCATTGCAATTTGTAAAGCATCCGTTCCGTTGGCACAAGGAATAACGTGTTTGATGCCTAGGTAAGCCTCTAAGTTTGCTTGAAATTCTTTGACTTTTGGACCGTTGATGAAAGAAGCGTTATCTATAACTTCTTGAATGGAAGAATTTACAACCTCTTTTATAGAAGCATATTGACCCTTTAGGTCCACCATTTGAATTTTGTTCATTTCTTTAAAATTATGTTTCTAAGCAGTACATTTTATAATAAACAAAAATACAAAATTAGCATTGCTAAGTCTTAAAATTAATATAAAGAATGTATTTTAGCTACAAATAAAACCTATTGAAACTTTTTTATAACATCATTATTGAACTCGCTGCTGTAATGGTTCGTCTTTTTGGTGGATTGAATAAAAAAATTCAACAGGGTCAAAAAGGACGCAATAAAAGTCTGAACGTTTTGAAACAAGCGCTTCTCCCCTCAGACAAGGTAATATGGTTACACTGTGCATCTTTGGGTGAATATGAACAAGGCTTACCTGTTTTTGAAGCACTCAAACAAGAATATAAAGGTTATAAATTTGTCATGACATTTTTTTCTCCTTCGGGATACGAAATCCGAAAAGATAATCCTATTGCGGGTGTTGTTGTATATCTTCCTTTAGATCAAAAAGCAGCTGTAAAATCCTTTTTAGATGTTGTTCATCCAGAGTTGGTAGTGTTTGTAAAATACGATCTTTGGCCAAATTATTTGTTAGAAATAAAGCGCCGGAATATCACTTCTATACTAATTTCAGCACTTTTTAGACCGTCTCAAGCGTACTTTAAATTTTATGGTGGGTGGCTTAAAAATTTACTCTTTTCTTTTGATCATATATTTACACAGGACACGAATTCGAAAGTGTTATTAAATTCTATTGGCTACGGGGCTGTTACCGTTTCAGGAGATACTCGTTTTGACCGTGTTGGAGACCAATTAAAAATAGATAATACTTTAGATTTTATTGCGGAATTTAAAAACAATCAAATTTGTGTTGTGGCTGGAAGTACCTGGCCAGAAGATGAGACGCTTTTAATTGATTACATTAATAGCAGTAAAGAAGGAACTAAGTTTATAATTGCTCCTCACAATATGGATTTAAATCAAATTAAATCTGTGGTGAAACAACTTAAAAAACCGACCGTACTTTACTCTAATTATACCACCGAAACGTTAAAAGATAAAACAGTTTTTATTGTCGACACCATTGGTCTTTTGTCTAAAATTTATAGTTATGCCAACATTGCTTATATAGGTGGAGGCATGGGTACGAGTGGACTTCACAATACGCTTGAAGCTGCCACTTTTGGACTTCCTATTGTCATTGGTAAAAACTATCAGAAATTTCCTGAAGCAAAGGCCATGCTTTCTAATGGTGGTCTGTTTAGTATCCGTAGTTTTGAGTCTCTTGAATCTAAATTAAGCATGCTTATTAATGACTCTCAAAAAAGAACAGAATCTGGTCAAAAAAACAAGGATTATATTGAAGGCAACAAAGGAGCTTCTAAACTTATAATGTCTGAACTAAAAACACTGTTCTAATAGATATCTATTGGTATACCTTAACGTAATCAATAATAAATTCTTTTGGGAAAATTGAATCATCCACTTCTGGGCCACCAAAGCTACCTCCAATTGCCAAGTTAAGAATGAGGTAGAACGGTTGATTGAAAGGCCACGTTTTAGCATTTTTAACTTCTGGTGAAAACGTATATACAAGTGCATCATCAATATAGAATTGAATTTGATTGGCATCCCACTTGGTCTTATACACATGAAAGCCGTTTTCTATAGATTCTATTTTAGAGATTCTCGTGTTGATAGACTTACCGAAACTATCGGGAGTGTGTAAAGTGGTGTGAATTTCTCCAGGGTTTTTTCCAACATATTCCATGATGTCAATTTCGCCACAGGCTGGCCATGTGTTTGTGTCAATATCTTGCCCTAACATCCATATAGCAGGCCATAGGCCTTTACCTTCTGGAAGTTGTGCTTTGACCTCAACTGTACCGTATTTAAATTCGAATTTGTCTTTGCTTGTGATGCGACCTGAATAGTAAGTGGCTCCTTGTTTGGTTGCAGAAATAATTAGATGATCATTAACTGTGGATACATTTTCTTTGGAGTACACTTGCCGTTCGTTATTGCCCCAGCCACAGAGGTTTGGACAGCCGTTTCCCAGATCATAGGACCAATTACTTAAGTCTAATGTGTCTTCACTAAATTCATCTGAAAACAAAAGGTTGGTATTGGAGCTGTTTTGGGGTTTCAAATATAAAACCATAAACATTGTTAGTAATACTCGTAAAATCATTTATAATGTAATTTTAGATTGAAGTGTTGTGTTTGAATCTCCTCCAACAAAGATTGAAAAATCTCCTGGCTCAACAATAAAGTTTCCTTCATTATCATAAAATCCAAGTTCCTTTTCTGAAAGGGTGAACTCAATTTTTTTACTTTCGTTTGCTTCAAGACTGACCAATTCAAATCCTTTAAGCTCTCTCACTGGGCGTGTCACACTTG
>Ga0209534_10000285_pt1 | contig 61357 bp, 58 predicted proteins | sample COG_07_FD_184751 | JGI IMG/M metagenome (GOLD analysis project Ga0209534, IMG submission 184751) | Pelagic Microbial community sample from North Sea - COGITO 998_met_07 (SPAdes) (version 2) | ecosystem: Environmental > Aquatic > Marine > Neritic zone/Coastal water | place: Helgoland, sampling...
ACCTACACTCATGCCCTTGGCATGATCAGATAATTAAATAATTTATTTATAAACACTAATGACCAATAAAAACTATATTCATTAAAAACTTGTTTGTTTATTGTTATCTAATAAAAATTCTTGATGTATGGACTTGCCCAAAAAGGGTTTTATTTTTCCTTAGGAATTTTTTTAATTTCTGCTATATTTTGAAAATTAATAGGAAAAGCATCTCTTATTTCAAATTGATTATATTATGAGGCTCTCAATGCAAATAACTATACCTAAAGAACGTAGGGAACATGAAAAACGTGTTTCTGCGACTCCAGATACTGTCAAAAAGTTTGTTTCATTGGGCTTTAATGTGGTTGTAGAAAAGGGTGCGGGCGTTCAGAGCCAAATTACAGATGTCCAATATGAAGCAGCTGGTGCCAGTATTGCTACTACTTCTAAAGCAGCCTACTTAGCTGCTGATATCATACTTAAAGTACAGCACCCACTTATGAAAAATGAGGGTATAATAGACGAACTTTCACTAATAAAGGATGGAGCAATATTAATTTCCATTCTAGATCCACTGCGAAATTCTAAACATCTAAAAATATACGCAAGCAAGAATATTTCTGCCTTTGCAATGGAATTTATGCCCCGAATAACACGTGCCCAAAGCATGGATGTATTATCCTCACAATCCAATCTTTCTGGTTACTCTGCCGTAATTGACGCGGCGTCCGAATTTAGTCGAGCATTTCCAATGATGATGACGGCTGCTGGAACTATTGCACCAGCCAAGGTTATGATTATGGGTGTTGGCGTTGCTGGTTTACAAGCAATTGCAACAGCAAAACGTCTTGGTGCTGTTGTTTCAGCTACCGATGTTCGTTCGGCCGCAGCTGAACAAGTTGAAAGTCTTGGTGGAAAATTTATCATGGTTGATACTGATGAAGATGGAGAAACAGCTGCAGGCTACGCTAAAGAGATGAGTGAAGATTACAAACTTCGTCAAGCAGCCCTAATCTCTGAAACCCTAAAGAAACAAGACATTGCTATTACAACAGCTCTTATCCCTGGGCGTCCTGCCCCGGTACTCATTACCGACGATATGGTTTTCAGTATGAAATCCGGATCAGTAATTGTTGACTTAGCAGTAGAGGCCGGAGGTAATTGTAGTCTTTCTAAACCCGGAGAAACAATAGTTTCCGATAATGGTGTTATCATTATAGGAAACTTAAACATGCCTAGCCGTTTAGCAGCAGATGCAAGTGCCCTTTATGCTAAAAATTTACTTAATTTTATAATGCCCCATGTGAGTAAAAAGGGTGCTGAACTTTCCATCGACTGGGAAGATGAAATCATCATTGGAACCCTTCTTACTAAGGATGGCGCAATAGTTAATGACCGTTTAAAAGGAAAAAGCTGAAATGGACCAAGTTTCACAAATACCAGAAATTATTACTAGCGCTATCGACATTTCCCCATTTGTTTCACAACTTTCACTATTTGTTTTATCAATATTTGTTGGATACTTTGTGGTCTGGAGTGTAACCCCCGCACTTCACACACCTCTTATGGCTGTTACCAATGCCATATCTTCAGTAATAATCGTTGGGGCATTAATCGCCGCGGGACCGTCAGATATGAATAGTGCAAAAATTCTTGGAATACTTGCTATTGGCCTTGCCGCAGTAAATATTTTTGGTGGTTTCGCGGTCACTAATCGAATGCTAGCTATGTACAAGAAGAAACCAAAGACAACTAAGAAAGGTAACAAGTAATGTCAGAACAAAGCATTGTTGATATTACCGCAATTGCCTATCTTGTTGCTGGTGTTTTATTCGTTCTAGCTCTGCGTGGTTTATCGTCCCCTGAAAGTTCACAAAAGGGGAATTACTACGGTATGATTGGCATGACAATTGCCGTCATTACTACACTCGCAAACCCAGAAATTGTATCATATACATGGATCTTTGCTGCAATTTTTGTAGGTGGTGGTTTGGGTCTTATCATTGCATCACGAATAGCTATGACTGCAATGCCCCAACTGGTTGCTGCCTTTCATTCCCTGGTAGGCTTAGCCGCAGTTTTTGTTGCTGCTGCAGCATTTTTACTCCCCCTAAATTTTGGGATTGTTGATAGCATGGGAAATATTTATATGGCTAGTAGAATTGAGATGGCCTTAGGTGCTGCAATAGGCGCCATTACCTTCTCTGGTTCAGTTATAGCCTTTGCAAAGTTAAACGGAAATATGTCGGGCGCGCCAATTATTCTGCCAGCTCGCCACCTCATGAATATAATAATTACAATTTCAATTATTATATTTATAGGTTTCTTTTCGGTTGATGAAATATCGGCATCTGGTGACGGAAATATTATGTGGATTATTATTGGACTGAGTTTTCTAATTGGTTTTTTAATCATTATTCCAATCGGTGGTGCAGATATGCCTGTAGTAGTTAGCATGCTTAATAGCTACTCTGGCTGGGCAGCTGCTGGTATCGGTTTTACGTTACAGAATAATGCACTTATTATTACAGGGGCTTTAGTAGGCTCCTCAGGGGCCATATTGAGCTATATAATGTGTACAGCCATGAACCGTTCATTCATCAGCGTAATACTAGGTGGGTTTGGAGGTGAAAGTACAACTTCAGGCAACAGTGAGATAGAAACTCGTCCAGTCAAGCAAGGCGGCGCAGATGATGCAGCCTTCATCATGAAAAATGCCGGTTCTGTTATAATTGTTCCAGGGTATGGTATGGCAGTGGCACAAGCTCAACATGCACTTCGTGAAATGGTTGATAAACTTAAAGAAGAGGGCGTCAGTGTAAAGTATGCTATTCATCCTGTTGCTGGTCGAATGCCTGGTCATATGAATGTGCTGTTAGCAGAAGCAAACGTATCCTATGATGAGGTTTTTGAGCTTGAAGATATCAATAATGAGTTTGCAGCTAGCGACGTAGCTTTTGTTATTGGCGCTAATGATGTTACTAACCCAGCAGCTAAAACAGATACTAGCAGTGCAATTTATGGAATGCCAATTCTTGATGTTGAATTTGCAGGAACGGTTCTATTCGTGAAACGTGGAATGGCCTCTGGGTATGCCGGTGTTCAAAATGAACTATTCTTTAGGGATAACACTATGATGCTCTTTTCTGATGCAAAGAAAATGGTGGAAAACATCATAAAAGCATTATAATTATTCAGAAATTTTAAATAAAACATTACCGCTTGTTTTATTAGTTATTTCTATAATAGCGCGAGATGCCTCTCTTATATCCATCAAAACTGTCCATGATACTGTATCAGAAAATTGTTTTTCTAAATTAAGAACGTTATACCCGTCTAGGACATTTTCTATTACATTTTGTTCAGAATATTCAGAAATACCGATAAGAGAAAGCACCTGTATTTTCTCACTTAACTTAAGGTCAATGAGTGCCTCTTTAACTATACCACTGTATGCTCGGGCTAAGCCTCCAGTTCCTAATTTTATACCGCCATAATACCGAGTTACAACAGCAGTAATTTCACCAATCCCAGAACCAAGAAGGACATTGAAAATTGGTTTTCCCGCGGTTCCGTTTGGTTCACCATTGTCAGAATACCCAAGTACTTGAGTATCTGTAGGTGGCCCAGCGATAAAAGACCAACAATTATGTGCAGCGTCAGAGTATTTTATTTTTATTTCATCTATGAATGCCTTAGCACTTAATACATCAGGCGTGTGACCAATATTTACAATAAAACGACTTTTTTTGACAGTTTTTTGATAGAAAATTGAACTTCTAGGAATATTATATAAAGATTTCACTACACTCTTCAACTAATTTATTGATTGCTACCACTAGAACGATAATTACGGTCACGAGGAGGTCCATCTGGATGTCTCATATTATCTCCGTTACGGCCATTTCTTTTAGGTTGATTTTCGAAATTACTGAGAATAGCTTTTCTTTCCTCAAGATTTAAACCCTCTAAAGTTGAAATCATTACATCTTGCACGTAGAGGTGGATGATTTCATAAACACTGTAGTATTCTTGTAACGCAACTTTTAATTTATCAACATCAAGCTCATCTTCAGCAATAATCTTCATAATTCTCGAACGCTGTGACATGATATTTTCATATCTAGGCACTAATTCGTCCCTTTTAGACCTCATTTCAACATAAAACTTCCGTTTATTTTTTCTTGGAAATGGTTCAACTATTCTTGAAATTGCATTGTCAAAAGATACCCTAGTCATGCGGATTTCTTTAACTTTATGGGCAGCATAAAAAAAGGAAATAGCAAAGAGATTTAATCCTAATATAATAATAAGAACCCATAACCACTTAAACCTAAACAGTAAATTTTTCATTTTATTTTCTCCTCAACAAATATTAAACCTTCAATATCCAGTAATGTATTCAAGTTATCCGAAATAAATATTTTAGAATTTGGATCAAAAGTGATTTTATAATCAATTTCAGATGCTTCATCTTCTGCTAGTGCAGAACTGCCGGCACTACCCATATGAATACCCATCAAACAAAACGCAGTGAGTGCCGAAATACGTGGCATAAGAAATATAAAAATACTTTTTGGATCCCATGATAATTTCTCATCTTGGTCATTTTCGTATGGAATATCCATTATACTGTTAAGTAAGGCCGGTCCCGCTTCAGGACTGTTTGCCATACCATAGGCATCAAGATAATTATTTAGTTTCTGATTATTCATTACCCTATATCCTTTAAAAGATCATTTTTATCTTCCTTTAGAACCTCAGCCAAGTTACGTCTCCCCCTGACCAAATAAGATTCAACTGCACTAAGGCTAACTTCCATAACTTCCGCGGCTTCGCGGTTAGAAAGTCCCTGAAAATAACACAGGATGATCGCAGTACGTTGTCGGTGAGGAATTTCATTAAGACCATCCTTAACCTGTTGTGATCGCTGATTGACTGCAATTATATTATCTGCGGCTACTTCGTCTGATGCCATTGCCTCTAATACTTCAATTTTTGCCTGCGGTTTTCTTTTTCTGCTAACGTCATGACATAAATTAGTCACAACACGATAAAACCAAGTCGTAAATTTTGCATTGCGAGATGGATCCCAAAGATTGGAATATTTCCACACTCTAGTAAATGCTTCCTGCATCACTTCTTCGGCGTCCGCAGTGTTACCGAGAAGCTTTGTTGCAAAACCTAAATTCATTGATAGGTGCCGCTTAACCAAAGTGCAGTAAGCTGTTTGATCACCTTTGCCAATACTTAGTATCAATTCATCGTCAGTTATTGCAATTATCCCTATAGAAAATTCGTCAATTTTTAATTAATAGTATTATACGTAATTTTTCTTAAAACCCTGCACAATTAAAATTCTAAATATTTTATTTTAAACAATTTCAACAAAACAATAGTCGCATAAGGGAGATGGCTCACTCAATCAGATTTTTACATAAACCTCACCTTTAAAGAAACTGGTAATAAGTAAGGGCGGTATGGAATAATTTCCATACCGCCCTCATTTTAATTTAATAATTTTCAACAACTATTAGCTTATTCAACCGTCCAGATGCGGCCCTGTCTGATTAAAGCATTGAAATCTGCTTTCTTATTCTCTTTAGCCTTCTCTACTTGACGATGAACTGCATCATCATAACTTTCCTCAGGATTACAGTATATAACCCCACAAACCACAGGAAAATCAGGAGCGGTAAGCTCAACTAGCATTTGTGCCATAGTTTTATTAGTTTCATTATGAACAAGTACATCATCCTCCCTCACACCACATTCACCTATTATAGCTGTTTCAAGAACAAACTTTTCTTGATTAAACACAAGTCCCATGTTTTTTTCTTTGCCATAAATCATTGGTTTTCCGTGTTCAACGTGGATTTGTGTATTAGCAGCCTCTTTTTTTAATGTAAAATGTTCAAATGTTTTATCGTTAAAGACAATACAATTTTGAAAAATTTCTACAAATGAAGCCCCGCGATGATCCTTAGCCCTAGCCAACGTTCCAGGCAAAGCCTTGAGAGCAGTATCAATTCCGCGAGCTACAAATCTGGCACCAGCACCCAAAGCAAAAGAGCATGGATTAAGTGGCAAATCAACTGAACCTAGAGGTGTTGATGGTGTTTTTGCACCTATTTTTGAGGTTGGTGAATATTGACCTTTTGTTAGCCCATAAATCTCATTATTAAAGAGCATAATCTGCATATTTACGTTTCGGCGAAGTACATGAAGCATATGATTTCCACCAATACTCAGACCATCCCCATCACCCGTCACAAGCCAAACATCTAAATCCGGGTTTGCAAGCTTTACACCCGTAGCGACGGCAGGCGCACGACCGTGGATCGTATGAAATCCATATGTTTCAACATAGTAAGGAAACCGGGAAGAGCACCCGATACCAGATACAAATACGGTATTTTCTGGCGTAGCTCCAATATTAGCAAGTGTAATTTGCACCGCTTTTAAAACAGCGTAGTCTCCACAGCCGGGGCACCAGCGTACTTCTTGATCTGTTTCAAAGTCTTTGAAGGTAAGTTTTTTGATATCAGTTTGTTCGTTCATCCTACTTCCACCTCCTGTTTCCGAATGCAGTCTAAAATTTCAGTTATCTTAAAGGGTTGTCCTGATACTTTTGTTAATGAATGACCATCAAGTAAATATTCAGCCCGTAACAAGTTATTCATTTGTCCTTTATTCATTTCGGCCACTATGACTTTATCAAAACTATTCAAAAGATTTTTAAGGTTACGTGGTAGTGGCCAGATATTGGAAATATGAATATGAGACACATCTATATTTTCTTCTCTAGCCCGCTTAACAGCCTGATGAATAGATCCCCTAGTTGACCCCCAACCAACAACAGCAAGTTTACCTTCTGAAGTACCAAGAGATACTTCCTGTTCAGGAATATCATTTGCTACACCAGCTATTTTTGCCGCTCGGACATCGGTCATTTTTTGGTGATTACCCGGCTCATAAGAAATGTGGCCAGTATCATAATCTTTTTCGATGCCGCCTATCCGGTGAAGACAATCAGGTGTCCCAGGTTTTGCCCAGACCCGTGCTAGTGTTTCTGGGTCACGTTTAAATGGGTGAAACCCTTCAGGGTCAGTACAGTATTTAACTGAAAATTTATCTAAAGTGTTAATATCAGGAATACGCCAAGGTTCAGATGCATTACCAATATAACCATCTGATAATACCATCACAGGGGTCATATATTTTGTAGCAAGACGAACTGCTTCAATTCCAACATCAAAACAATCATGAGGGTTCGAGGTTGCAAGAACGACTATCGGAGCATCACCGTTGCGTCCCCAAACAGCCTGATGAAGGTCTGACTGTTCAGTCTTCGTAGGAAGACCTGTTGAAGGACCTGCTCTCTGTACATCAATAATAACTAGTGGTAATTCTGTGCTGATAGCTAAGCCTATAGCTTCAGTTTTAAGGGCAATACCCGGACCAGAACTTGAAGTCACACCCAGCTGACCAGCAAAAGATGCACCAATTGCACCACATACAGCAGCAATTTCATCTTCCGCTTGAAAAGTAACGACCCCATATTCCTTAAGGCCACTTAAAGTATGGAGTAGGGCTGAAGCTGGAGTTATGGGGTATGTACCCAGCAAGAGAGGTATATTACCAAGCTGAGAACCCGCTACAAGGCCCCAGGCCAAAGCCTGATTACCATTTACTGTTCTATATTCTCCGCTTTCTTCTGTAGTGTGTTGACCCACGTGATAACGACTAAGGTTCGCAGAAGTTTCTGCAGTTTCCCCAAATGCGTGACCAGCATTTATTGCTGCGATATTAGCATTTGCAACATCTGGAAGTTTTTTAAACTTTTGTTCCAGCCAGTCAGTGATTGGTTTACGTGCGCGACCAAACATCCATAGGATAAGACCAAGGGTCCACATATTTTTTGAACGAAGTGCATCTTTTTTACCAAGACCAAATTCTTTTACAGATTCAAGTGTCATTTTAGTAATATCTAGCTTCTGAACCTGATAATCACTTAAACTATCGTCTTCAAGCGGATTTTCTAAATATCCAGCCTTATCAAGATTTCTTTTATTAAAAGAACCCTCATCAACAATAATCAAACCACCAAGACGCAAGCCTGCAAGCGAAACCATAAGTGCAGCGGGGTTCATGGCAACTAGGACATCTGGCTCGTCTCCAGCTGTTGAAACTTCTACAGAACCAAAGTTAATTTGAAATGCTGACACACCAAACGTAGTTCCAACAGGAGCTCTTATTTCAGCTGGAAAATCCGGAAAGGTTGCTAAATCACTACCTTCAAGGGCGGTCACTACGGAAAATTGTGTTCCAGTCAGTTGCATCCCATCACCAGAATCTCCAGCAAAACGTATGCAAACTGTGTCTAGTTCTTCAAAACCTTGTGCGTTTGTTTGCGCATTCATTTTACGGTCCTTAGGGGTAACAATACTTCATCATATAGCGATATTTATACAGTTACTATTTAATATATAATTTTTTTATATACAAACGTTTTATTTTCCATTTAATGGAAAGGTGTATTATTTAATGACAATAAATTTACAATTAAAACACCCTAAGGTATTGGCACCCATTTATGACAGCAGTCACAAATAATATTAGAATTACAAAACATATGTGGCAAATTGCAATACCCTCGGTTTTGGCCAACCTTTCAACACCTCTTCTTGGCCTTTCAGATAGCTTTATTATGGGACATCTACCTCACGAACGTTATTTGGCGGCCGTAGCTTTAGGGTCTATGTTTTTTTCCATTCTGTATAATGGGGTTAATTTTCTTCGAATGGGGACTACAGGTCTCGCTGCACAGGCACAGGGCAGAGAAGATGAACTATCTTTAGGCAGATTACTACTACGAGGCTGCATAACTGCGGCGATGATTGGAATACTATTTGTATTTTTACAAAGCTTGATCTTAAATGCTTTTTTTATATTCATAGAAACAGAAACACAGGTAACTAACCTTACTGCTCAGTATTTTACAATCCGTATATGGGGGGCACCCTTTGCACTGATGAATTATGTAGCTTCGGGTTGGTTACTGGGCATGGGCCGTGCAAAAGAAGTTCTGTATATTCACCTCTACATGAACATTGTTAATATTATACTTAATTTTGTTTTTGTCTATGGGTATGACATGACAGCGAATGGAGTAGCTCTGGGGACAGTCCTATCAGAAACAACCGCGTTTTTACTTAGCCTTTATTACGTAAAGAGGCACAGCAGAAAGAACTTTAATATCCCAATATTTAGTAGTACCGTTCTTAAAAATATTTTTAATATTTCCGCATTTAAAGTTTTATTTAGTTTAAATCGCGATATTTTTATTCGAACAATGTGCCTTACTATGACTTTAGCAAGTTTTGTCGTACTTGGTACACGATTTGGAACAGAAGTTCTTGCCGCAAACGCAGTATTGATGAACTTACAAAATTTAACCTCATACGGACTTGACGGTTTTGCACAGGCCGCCGAAGTACTCGTAGGCAAGGAAATAGGGCGAAAATCAAAAAAAAACTTGCGCGCGGCTGTTATTATTTCTAGCAAGTGGGCAATAATTACTGCCGTTGCAATGACTTTATTTTATTATATATTTGGTGAAATGATTATTAATCTACTTACTAATATTGAAACTATCCGTAATATTTCATCAAATTATTTAACTTGGATTATTATTCTGCCACTCCTGTCCATTTGGAGTTTCCAACTAGATGGTATTTTTATTGGGGCAACTGCTGGTTCATCTATGCGAAACGGCATGATAATTTCAGTAATAAGTTATATCCTAGCAATATTTATACTAATCCCTTTATGGGGTAATCACGGCCTTTGGGCTGCTTACAGCATTTTTATGATTATGCGTGCAATTACACTTTTTTATAAATATCCAGAAATTGAAAAACGAGCTACATAAAGAAATTAAATGATTAAAATTTTAAAACACATTTTATTATTTTTATTTTTGTTCAATACTTCTGTTAAGGGACAAAATAATACAGATACGTTAGAGACTTATTCTCTTGGCAAATGTCATCTCAAAAATCAACAAGTGATAGAAAATTGTACAATTTCCTTTCGTACAATTGGAAAATTAGCTCCAGATAAAAATAACATTATGATCGTACCTAGTTGGCTTGGGGGAACTTCTCAAGACTTCATATCTTCAGGTTACGTTGGTAGTGGTAAAATGGCCGATAGTGAAAAATACTATATTATAATTATCGAAGCATTTGGGAGTGGTAATTCATCATCACCATCCAATAGTAAGACACAAAGTAATGAAAAATTTCCATATTTTTCCATCGAAGATATAGTTGATGCACAGTATAACTTAATTAACAAACATCTAGGTTTTAACCATGTTAATGCATTTCTGGGCATATCACTCGGTGCTTCACAAACTTATCATTGGATGACAAAATACCCAAAATTTATGGATCAAGCCATTATTATAACTGGAACACCCCAGCCATCGTCTTCAGATAAATTAAGTTATCGCCTAGCTATTGATGCAGTTGCCGGTCTTTTAAAACTAAATGATAATGGTCTATCGGCCCATAATTTTATTATCCGATTTGAAACACATATGGCATGGACTAAAGAATGGTTTTCCCAAAATGTTAATACAGGGGACTATATTTCCTTTGAGCAGAAAAAACTTAATGAAACACGTTTAAATCCATATGATTATAAAGCACAAACAACGGCTTTATTAAACGGTGATATCTCTAAAATAGATAATGGAGATCTTAGTATAACTGCAAAACGGATTAAAATCCCTTTCCTCACATTCTATCATGAAAGGGATGGCTATATTAACCCCAATCCATCAATCAAACTTTCAGAATTAAAGGGACAACCACTTGTTAAACTTCTTGGCAACTGTGGTCACTACGCTCCAGATTGTGAAATAAATGAAATTACACGAAGGGTACATAAATTTTTAAATATTCAAAATAATAGGGGGTTAATCAATTCGTATTAGTTCTATATTTTGATCTACTCATACTATTTTAGACAATACTTGGGGTTAGCACTATATAAGTCCTGCAAGTGGGGATGAAGGGTCTGCATAAAGTTTTTTCTGCATTCTTCCACTTAAGTAAGCATCCCTGCCCGCCCTTACGGCATTTTTCATGGCTCTTGCCATTCTAATAGGGTCATTGGCTTCAGCGATAGCAGTATTCATAAGAACTGCATCACAACCAAGTTCCATAGCCTGAGCTGCTTCTGATGCAGTGCCTACACCTGCATCAACAAGCACAGGAACTTTGGAGTTTTCAACTATAATACGAATACCGACTGGATTTTGTATACCTAGCCCTGAACCTATCGGTGCCCCGAGAGGCATGATGGCACAACATCCAATATCTTCTAATATTTTAGCTTGTATAGGATCATCATTACAGTAAACCATAACCTGAAAACCATCATTGACGAGAGTTTTTGCTGCCTCAACCGTTTCTGGCATATTAGGGTAAAGAGTTTTCTGATCGCCAAGTACTTCAAGCTTCACCAAGTTCCAGCCACCGGCTTCTCTTGCAAGACGCAGTGTTCGTATGGCGTCCTCACCACTAAAACATCCTGCAGTATTGGGAAGAAATATATATTTTTTAGGATCAAGGTAATCGGCAAGCATCCGTTCCCCTGGCTTTGAGATATTAACACGTCTTACAGCAACCGTAACAATTTCTGCCCCTGATGCCTCTACAGCCAACTTAGTTTCTTCAAAATCTTTATATTTACCCGTACCTACAATCAGACGAGAATTATATTCTTTTCCCGCAATAGTTAAAATATCTGTCATTTCTTAAGTTCCTTAACCACCACCAATAAAGTGTATAATTTCAAGGTTATCCCCGTCAGTAATATTTATACATTCAAACATACTTCTAGGAACAATTTCATTATTGTATTCAACCGCAACCTTACTTATTTCTATAGAAAAATTTAAAAGTAGCTCATTTAATTTTAAGCAGCTGTCTAAATGGTGTGTATCACCATTTATTGTCACATTAATCATCAATATTGCCTCTAATTTGATAATGGCTATGTTCAAATCGTATTTAAGGTATTATATACATACCTAACATGAATAAGTCAGTAGGGAAATATGACAAAGTCAATATTGGTAATTAACGGGCCTAATTTAAATTTACTGGGCACACGCGAACCAGGTATATACGGCGAAGAAACTCTTAGTGATATTGAGCAAAGAATGATTGAGAAAGCTTCCCTGCTCGGCCTTTCTGTTGATTTTCGGCAATCAAATCTTGAGGGTGAAATTGTAAATTGGATACAGGAAGCACAAGATGGTTTTAGCGCTATTATAATCAATGCTGGGGCACTTACTCACACTTCTGTAGCAATTATGGACGCACTTCTAGCTGTCAATACTCCAACAGTTGAGGTACATCTATCAAATATTTTTAAACGTGAGGAATTTCGTCACCATTCGTATATAACACCAGCAGCTATTGGTATGATCACAGGCTTTGGTGCAATCGGATACTTATTGGCTATTGATGCCATTAATGATGTTATATAAGGTAAATACATGCTTAAATATGAAAATAGGAATTATTAAAAGGAATTTTAACAATGGCAAAAATGCCAGTAGACACAAAGTTAATTCGTGAACTCGCTGATATGCTGAATGATACAGATCTATCTGAAATTAAAGTTGAAAATGGAGAGCTAAAAATTAAACTTTCTCGTGGTAACAATGCCGTTCATATGGCCCCAGCGCCAACTATGACTGTAGAACCAACCACAGCTAAATTAGCGGATGCAGAAGAAACAAACAACAATCCATCAGATCATCCAGGAACTGTTTTTTCACCTATGGTTGGAACAATTTACACCTCCCCAGATCCAGAATCTGCAGCTTTTATCAAAATAGGGGATGATGTAACTGCTGGCCAAACTATTTTTATTGTGGAAGCCATGAAAGTTATGAACCAAATTCACGCCGTCAAAGGTGGTACTGTTAAAGCTATATTAGTTGAAAATCAGCACCCAGTTGAGTATGGCGAAGCTCTTGTCATTATTGAATAACGGACTTTAACATGATCGAAAAAGTACTTATCGCCAATCGTGGTGAAATTGCATTAAGAATACACAGAGCATGCCATGAAATGGGTATTAAAACAGTAGCAGTTCATTCATCAGCAGACGAAAGTGCTATGCATGTTCGCCTTGCCGACGAAAGTGTATGTATAGGGCCTCCACCATCAGCGGAAAGTTATTTAAATATTCCCGCAATAATTTCAGCAGCTGAAATCACAGGAGCAGACGCAATTCATCCCGGATATGGTTTTCTATCTGAAAGTGCAAAGTTTGCAGAAATCATTGAAAAGCACGGTATTGTGTTCATTGGACCAACTGCAGAACACATCACTTTGATGGGTGATAAAATTTCAGCTAAGGAAGCAGTTAAAAATGTAGGAATTCCAGTTGTCCCTGGTTCTGAAGGTGAAGTTAGTGAGTTCAAAGATGCCGCAAAAGTAGCTAAAAGGATTGGCTACCCTGTAATAGTTAAAGCAGCTTCAGGTGGCGGTGGCCGTGGAATGAAGGTTGTAAAAAGTGAAAGTGAACTTGAAATTGCTGTAAGTTCTGCTAAGCGGGAAGCTGCTGTTTCTTTTGGTGATGGTACTGTTTATTTAGAAAAGTTTCTTACTACACCAAGACATATTGAAGTTCAGGTACTTGCTGATACTCACGGTAATGTTGTTCACTTAGGTGAGCGCGATTGTTCGCTGCAACGTCGACATCAAAAAGTGCTCGAAGAAAGCCCCTCACCGGCTCTTAATTCTACTGAACGTGATGCAATCGGAGAAGTTTGTCGTAAGGCCATACAGGCTATTGGCTACCGCGGGGCTGGAACGATAGAGTTTCTCTATGAAAATGGTAAATTTTATTTTATTGAAATGAATACTCGGCTTCAAGTAGAACATCCCATTACTGAAATGATCACTGGCATTGACCTTGTTCGTGAACAAATTCGAATTGCAGATGGCTTAACCTTGCAATTTAAACAGGAAGATATTAAATTTTCTGGTCACGCAATTGAATGCCGTATCAATGCTGAAGATCCATATACGTTCATGCCATCACCAGGTCAGGTTAAAGATTATCATACGCCGGGAGGTCTTGATGTGAGAGTTGATAGTGGTCTTTATACTCGTTATAAAATACCGCCGCACTATGACAGTATGATTGCAAAATTAATTGTTCATGGTAAAACTCGGAATGAGTGCTTAATGCGCCTACGCCGCTCACTTGAAGAGTACGTAATTGATGGCGTTAAGACTACAATCCCACTTCACCAAAGGTTAATTCGCGAAGATGACTTTATTAGTGGTGATTATAACATTCATTGGCTTGAAAAATATCTAGATAGTCTGGCCATAGATTAAGATTTTTTTGTATGGAGCTTACTAAAGAACTACTCTTAAGTGCATATTCTCAGGGTATTTTTCCTATGGCCGAGAGTGCCTATACAAAAGATGTATATTGGGTAGATCCTGAGAAGCGTGGAGTTTTGCCTCTTAATAGATTTCACATACCAAAAAAACTAATAAAAAAAATAAAGTCAGAACCATTTAGAATAACGATAAATACTGCCTTTCGTAGCGTCATGATTAAGTGTGCAGAACCATCCAATAATATTGACCGACAAAATACATGGATTAATGGCTTAATTATTGACCGCTATTGCGAACTTCATAAGTTTGGCCATGCTCATTCTATTGAATGCTGGCAAGGGACAAAATTAGTTGGTGGCCTTTATGGGGTAGCAATCAATGGCGCATTCTGTGGTGAAAGCATGTTTCATAATGTAACAGATGCTAGTAAAGTTGCTCTTGTTTATCTAATCGCACGTCTTCGATTAGGTGGCTATTCACTGCTTGATACACAGTTTGTTACTGATCATTTATCACAATTTGGTGCTGTGGAAATATCTCGCAAAGACTATCGTGCTCAGCTTAATAATGCATTAAAAAATACTGGTGCAGATTTTTATTTGATGTCGGAAGATGCTGAAGTATCAATCATTTTACAATCGATTACCCAGACATCGTAAACAGCATGTTCAAGGGATGATATAGCCGGCGTAGATGCGAACATCCAACCTGAAAAAACCTTACGGGATTTCTCCATATGACCCAAGTCTATTATCTCAAGAAATGCGACAGATTCGGGTCTTTCTTCTGGAGGGTTTGTTCGGCAAGTACGAACAGTGATCTCAAGTGTACCAAATTTTACTGTTTCATTAAGGGCAACATTCAAAGCCTCAAGTTTTGCTGTAATTTTATTAAGTGCGCCGAGTTTCACCACCGAAACTTCTTGAGCTAAGGTTAAGGAATTCAAAGTCATAATATAGAAGAGAACAACCAGCTTACTGAGCATTTTTTTATTTACTATCTCCACTGCTAACGAAAGAGCCTAGGAGACCTAAAAGATCAACAGAACCTTGGGTTTCCATAATTTCATCACCACTTTGCAGAATAATATCACTACCCCCTGGGTCAAGTACAAGATAATTACCACCCAGAAGTCCTTCAGCAGTTATTTTTGCAAATGTATCTTCAGGTAGTTTAATACTCGAATCAATATTTATTTCTACCACACCTCCAAAGGTTTCTGTATTTAGATAGTGATCAGAAATAATACCCACTGTGATACCACTAATCTTCACATCAGCACCCACGCTAAGGCCATCAGTTTTGTCAAAGGTTGCAAGATATGTGGAACCTTCAGCTGAATTAGTACTAGAGTTATTAAACGCAAAATAGAGAAAAGAAAACGTGACAAACAAAACCACAGCGCCAACTAGGGTCTCAACAAGGTTATTTCTCATAAATGGCTCCTAATTACTATTCTATTTATTTTATTAATTTCAAGGGCTCCAAGCTTCATAGTCACCAGTAGTTTTTTTTCGCACTCCACTAGCTGAAAGTGCTCCACTTGGTGAATATGCATTTATTGTACCAGTTTGATTAGGAAGATGTTCTTTCTCCCAGCTTTTAATAATACGTGGGCTTTCCAAGGGTGTTTTATCAACAGTTTTATGCAGCCAAGCATGCCAATCCGACTGGATAGAACTAGCTTCTATTTCACCAGCAAATATAACCCAACGTTTTTTACCATCTTTAGAAACATAGTAACTATTATTAAGGTCATCATCTCCTACCCATACACCTTTAAAGTGTGTATGTATTAGGGTTCCTATTGTGCCGACATGCCACCAACCAAAAATTCTTCTAATCAATCTTGCAAGCATTCTACATCCACTTATCTGTAATTCATCGACAATATATACTTTATTCTATAACGTGCCTTACGAAATAGAACAACCATTAATGCTAGATTAACATGTTATATAGTTAATTTAAAAATTTATGTTTTATATATATAATATAACAGAAAAGTATGGATAATTACTCAAATAAGAACTTCTCCATTGTTCCTTTGATGTCAGTTTGTCTAATAGTTCCTTTAAAAACTAAATCATCGGGCATGCCATACGAATAAATAGGAACATCAATTCCAGTATGGACTTGATCTGAAGTGTTGTTTGTACCGTAATATACAGCCATCTCATTTCCACCTTTGGTAGTAAGCAGTTCATATAACCCCGGGATATTTTCACCTGTTCGCTTATAATTTTCATAATATGGATGATGAATATTTTGCGTTGAGCCACCGTGATCTGAGGTTACAATAACAACGGTATCCTCATGTATTTTTGCATATTCAATGGCAATTTTAACAGTACGGTCAAATTCAAGCATCGCACCCATTGAGGCACAAATATCAGCATCGTGTGCGGCCTTATCAATTGAGGCACCTTCAGCCATGAGAAAAAACCCTTTTTCATTGTCGGCCGACAAATTATTAAGTGCCTTTTTTGTCATCATTTCAAGGGTCGGTATATCCTTACTCGCAGGATTAAGTACACATTGCTGCGCTATAGGAAAAACAACATTTCCATCAGCAGACAGTGTTACCTTTTCTGCTACTCTGCCATCTTCAGCTTGCCATAAATATGGAAGGTGATAGTCAGAAAAAACACCTAACAATTTTTTACTTTGGCCCATTTTAGAAAAGTCCTGTATATTTTTGGCAACCTCATAGCCATTTAAAATGGCGAATTCCTCAACTGTTGTATTCTCCTTTACTGCTGTTAGTAATCTATGACCACCCCCAAGTAAAACATCAACATCAAGCTCAAGCATTTGATCAATGATCGGTTTTTCCCCTGGCAAACAAGGTAAATCGCCACCCTTCATACAATATCGATTATTAACATGAGCTGCAAATGACGCAGGAGTGGCATCGGTGATCACCGCAGTTGTCACAAGTCCAACTTTAAAACCATCTTCCTTAGCCTCCTCAAAAATAGTTTTAATAGGCTTCCCATATTGCGCAGTCGTTGAAATACGGCGAACACTAGTTAAAATTCCCGTGGCAAGGGCAGTACCCCCACTAGCGCTGTCCCCCACAAAAGCTAATAAGTTTGCATCATCATTACGTTTAGAAATAACTATAGCGGAAGCTTTTTCTTGGATCGTATCTAAAAAAAGTCCTGGGCCACCATCATATTCATAGTTGCGTGTTGCTGAGATCTCTGCCTCGCTCATACCATCCCCAATCAGTAAAATGATATTTTTTGGTGGTGTCATGGCAGAGAAATTTAAAGAAAAAATTCCAATTATGGAAAAAATTCCAATTGTTGCAATTAGAAATTTACGCATAAAAAGCTCCTGTTGTACAAAGATTAAAATATAGTCTAACAACTTTTTTTATGATAGTTAAATTGTGGTTACTTAGTTAAATAAAAACTCTTTCATAGCCCCATAAATTTTCGTTTGCTGAATAACACCCATCAGACTGTATGCATTATCCATACCATACGTATGAATAGGAACATTAACTCCTGTATGAGCTTGGTCATTAATATTGTTGGTGCCATAATAAACACCAAGTTCATGTCCACCTCTAGTCAAAAGAAGCTGGTATAGACCTGGAATTAGGTCGCGTCGGATGGGTGAACCATCATACGTTTCAGGTTTATAAATTACCTGGGTAGCCTGCCCGTGGTCAGCGGTAACTATCACCGCTGTATCCCCATGCTCTTTTGCAAACTCAACCGCCATTTTTACACTACGATCAAAAGCGAGCATTTCACCAATAGTTCCACATGGCTTGGCTATATGGGCCTGTTTATCAATTGACGCCCCCTCAATCATTAGGAAAAATCCTGCACCTTCATTCTTAAGACTTTCAAGTGCGAATTTCGACATTTCCTCTAACCTTGGAGTACCTTTGTGAGCAGGGTTTAATTCACAGGCAGCAGCATTCGGAAAAATAACAACCCTATTATCATCCACCTTAACAAAATCAGCACCTTTACCGCCAGGACCCACCCACTCTACTGGCATGTGGCCATTTGAAAATACACCTAAAGTCTTGGTACCATAGTTAAGGTCAAATAAGCTTTTTCTATCAGTTACAACGGTATACCCAAGATTTTCAGCCTTTTTTTTGACAGTAGAGCCCTCTCTAACTGTTGCAGCGAGCAGGTTATAACCCCCACCCAACATCACATCAACATTCTGATCAAGCATCTGTTCAATAATTGGTCTATCGTTATGGGTATTACATGCGCTTGAGCTTTGCGTAAAACAATAACGGTTCTGCGCATGAGCAGCAAAAGAAGCCGGTGTTGCATCAGTAATTATTGATGTAGTGACAAGTCCCGTCTTAAAACCCCGCTCCTGCGCTTCTTCAAGAATAGTTTTATAGTGTGCGCCGTCCTCTGCTCTTACGGCTACACGGCCGCTACTAGTTCGGTTACCAGTAGAAATAGTTGTACCTCCGCTGGCACTCTCGCCGGTAAATTCAATTTTACTAGGATCATCAATCATCAACTGCTTAACAATGACTGAGCCACTATTTTTCATAGTATCAATAAATAGTCCCTCATCACCGTTAAATTCATATGCACGTGTAAGCGCAATTTCTGCGTAGCCCATTCCATCACCGATTAAAAGAATGATGTTTTTTGGTGCAGAAACGGCAAAAGAAGTCAAAGTTGTAAAAATTGTAAAAATTATAGTAAATAAACGAGACATATTACTTCCTTATTTTTTAAATTATAGTTAATCAATTTTCATAAATTTAAACAAGTTAAAATAAAATTAAATTAAATTAAATAAAAACAGAAAAACCCCGGACCACAATTAAGCATCCGGGGTTTTTTGGTGAGCCCGACAGGGTTCGAACCTGTGACCTACTGATTAAAAGTCAGTTGCTCTACCAGCTGAGCTACGGGCCCTCAAGAAGAGGTGAGCGGAACATAAGGCCAGTCACCTTATTGGTCAATAGTAATTTGTTACTTTTTACAGAAAATTTTTAACTTAATTCCTCAATATCACCTAGGGCACGGGTTTTATGGAATTTCCTCACAAAATCTGTTAGTGATTTCTTTGCAATTGCCTCTCTTAGACTGAACATTAACTCCTGATAATACGTAAGATTATGCTCAGTCATCAGCATAGGACCTAATATTTCACCGCTTCGAATTAGATGAGCAATATAAGCGCGACTATAATTTTTACAGGCAGAGCAGATGCAACAAGTATCAATTGGCCGCGGATCATCAATATGTCGTGAGTTTTTCATATTAATTGTTCCACGACGGGTAAAGGCTTGACCAGTACGGCCAGAACGCGAAGGTAACACACAGTCAAACATATCAACGCCACGCTCAACCGCACCAACTATATCATCTGGCTTACCGACCCCCATAAGATAACGAGGTTTATCCTCTGGCATGACAGGCATTGTATAATCAAGTACTTCAAACATAACGGCTTGCCCCTCACCAACTGCAAGTCCCCCTATTGCATAACCGTTAAAGTTTATATCCTTTAGCGCCTCTATGGAGTGATGGCGCAATTTTTCAGATGCACCTCCTTGAACAATTCCAAATAATGCATTTTGTTCTGCATGCTCAGAACCATTATGAAATGCATCATAAGAACGCTTAGCCCAACGCATTGAAAGAAGCATACTTTCCTCTGTTTGCTTTTCCGTTGCTGGATAGGGTGTACATTCATCAAAAGCCATTACAATATTAGAACCAAGTAGTCGCTGTACCTCCATACTACGTTCCGGGCTCAACATATGTTTACTACCATCGATATGGGACTGAAAACTTACACCATCCTCTGTTATCTTTCTTAGTTTGGACAGTGACATAACCTGAAATCCACCAGAATCAGTAAGAATTGGGCGTTCCCAATTCATAAATTTATGAAGACCTCCAAGTTTTGCAATCCGTTCGGCCGTAGGTCGAAGCATTAAATGGTAGGTATTACCAAGAAGTATGTCAGCACCAGTTTCACGAACTGCCTCTGGCTTCATAGCCTTGACCGTAGCAGACGTCCCTACAGGCATAAAAGCTGGCGTAAGAATATTTCCGCGTTCTGTCTTGATCACACCAGATCTCGAATTCCCATCGGTCGCATTAATTTCAAAACTGAAAGTCATAGACTTTTCTCACGAAATAAAAGGCTACTATCACCGTAAGAGTAGAAGCGATAAGAATTTTTAATTGCATGAAAGTATGCTGCTTTCATATTATCAAAACCCGCAAACGCACTTACTAACATGAATAATGTTGATTTTGGTAGATGGAAATTGGTCATAAGAACATCTACAACCCGAAATTTATAACCCGGAGTAATAAATATATTTGTTACGCCCTTAAATTCGGCAACCTTTCCATTTTCATCCGTGGCAGTTTCTAAAAGTCGCAAAGAAGTTGTACCAACTGCAATAACTTTGTTACCACGTTCGTGTGTCTTATTAATTTCTTCTGCGACAGCCTTGGTTAATTCACCATACTCTGAGTGCATTTTATGGTCATTAGTATCTACTACCTTAACTGGCAAAAAGGTCCCTGCACCAACATGGAGAGTTATGTAAACGCTCTTTAAACCGATACCTGACAGCTCTTTTTGCAATGTCTCCGTAAAATGAAGGCCGGCAGTTGGTGCAGCCACCGCACCATCCTTTTTACTATAAACAGTTTGATAATCAACTTCGTCACGTTCATCAATGGCTCTTTGTGAAGCAATATAGGGTGGAAGCGGCATAACACCAGCCCTTTGTAGGGCTCTTTTTAGCTGCTGACCACTATGGTTAAATTGAATTGTGACCTCACCAGCATCTCCCTTACTAAGAATACAACCCTCCAGCCCAGCATCAAATATTATTATGTCGAGAGGTTTTAATTTTTTAGCAGGTCTTGCAAATGCCTTCCAAAGCCCCCCCGTCATATTCATATGAAGGGTAAGTTCAATTTTAGCCTCGCGTCGTTTTCCCGTTAGGCGAGCTGGAATAACTCGAGTATCATTAAAAACTAAGAGGTCACCTTTATCAATGAAGCTACCTAATTCGACTACCATCTGATCGTGAAATTTTTTACCTTCTACAACTAGCAATCTCGCTCCATCGCGAGAAGCGGCAGGTCTAATGGCAATTAGCTCCTTAGGAAGCTCAAAATTAAATTGATCAACTTTCATGATTAGCTTTATACGTCAGCACCAACTTGCATTTTTAAAATTTTGTCTGGACTACCATTCGTTGAAAAATCCATTCCTTCTCCACGCTTTAGACCATCTACGTGATCCATTCCATCAGTCACCTGACCCCAGACACTATATTGACCATCTAGGAACGATGCATCTCCCAAGCAGATAAAGAACTGGCTATCACCACTATTTGGATCTTGTGAACGAGCCATTGAACAGGCTCCGCGCTGATGAGGCTTATCAGAAAACTCCGCAGTAATATTTTGACCTGACCCTCCCATCCCTGTCCCGTCAGGGTCACCACCTTGAGCCATAAAGCCATCAATTACGCGGTGAAATGTAAGTCCGTCATAAAACCCACTTCTAGCAAGTTCTTTAATTCTGCCTACATGTCCAGGAGCAATCTCAGGCATTAATTCTATAGTTACTCGGCCTGCTTCAAGGTCAAGGTAAAGTGTGTTTTCCATATCCATTTTTATTTCCTTATTTAATAGTGTCTGCAGCAATCTGCATTTTTATAATAATGTCTGGGTTTTTAAAATCCGGACCCTCACCTAATTTAATTTTGTCTACATACCTCATACCCGACACAACTTCGCCCCAAATTGTATATTCACCATCAAGACCAGGTACATAAGCTGTCATAATAAAGAATTGACTGTCAGCGGCATTAATATCACCGGGCCGTGCCATTGATACCATTCCCTTATAATGTGAAAGATCAGAAAACTCTGCATCTAAAAGTTCTCCAGTACCACCAGTTATTTCTCCTTTAGGAGCACCAACTTGTGCCATAAAACCCTCAATAACTCGATGAAAAATAGAACCATCATAAAAGCCATCACGAGTTAATTTTTTAATTTTGGCTACATGATTTGGAGCTACTTCTGGGAACATTTTAATAACAACACGCCCATAAACCAGATCAATGTATAGCGTATTTTCTAGATCAAGGTCGTCTGCTTTTGAGGTGAAAGTTACCGTAAAAAAAGTGACGACAAGTAAAGCCAAGAATGCCTTTAAATATATATTCATAAAAAATCCTGATTAAGTGATTATTTTTTTTTAAGTTTTTCCAAGACATCGTTACGGATACGACCCGTAACAAACTTATTTATTTCCCCGTCATATATGGCAATTTCCTTAACAAGTCGAGAGGAAATTGCCTGAAGTGAAGGATCAGCCATTAGAAAGACAGTTTCTATATCTGGATTGAGCTGATCATTCATTGCAGTCATCTGGAACTCAAATTCAAAGTCGGATGCCGCCCGGAGACCCCGAAAAATCATGCTTGCACCAACCTTTTCTGCAAAATGCATGAGCAGACTTTCAAATGGGATCACATCAATGGTTGTAAATTTATCATCAGTAATTAGATCCATTTCACGGCATATCATACCCATTCGCTCAGCAAGCGTGAACATGGGATCCTTGGATGGATTAGCAGAGACCCCAATTATTAAATGGTCTACCAGTCCCGCACAACGCTTAATAATATCCAAATGGCCGAGTGTAATAGGGTCAAACGTACCTGGATAAAGCCCTATTCGCTTTTGAATAGTCATAGTTTTTAATCCTCAGATTTTGATGTATCTGTAGAAGTTTCATCAAACTCATCTACATCACCTTCCATAGCATCATCTTCATCGTCTGTTTCCTGAATGCGATCAACAGATACTATATGCTCTTCATCACCTACCTTAAACAATGTTACACCCTGAGTGTTACGACCGGCGACCCGAACATCATGAACGGGTACTCTGATTAGGCGACCGTTGTCGGTCACCATCATCAGCTGATCCTTTTCATAAATAGGAAATGCAGCAATAACCTCACCGTTTCGGTCCGAAGTTTCTATATTAATTATGCCACTGCCCCCCCTGCCAGTTACTCTGTACTCATAGGAAGATGTTCGTTTACCGTATCCATTCACGGTTATACTGAGAATAAATTCTTCCCGCTCTTCAAGAGCAACTAGTCGCTCAGCGTCAATTTCACTTGGTTTTTCAGGGTTTTCGCCACGACGTTTAGCAGCCGCATATTTCAGATAGGCAACTTTTTGCTCTTGTTCCATATTAACATGATGCATAATGGACATTGAAACAACTTCGTCACCTTCCGCTAACTTAATACCCCGAACACCGTCTGAATTTCGACCTTTAAAAAGCCTTACTTTGGTAGCCGGGAAGCGGATACATTTTCCACCCTTAGCAGCAATTAATACATCATCGTCCTCTGAACATGCAGAAACACCAATTAAACGATCACTCTCTGATAACCTAATCGCAATTTTTCCGTTTGCACGAACATTTGAAAAGTCAGATAACAAATTACGCCTTACATTACCCTTAGAAGTAGCAAAAATTGCGTGGAGATCACCCCAACTTTCCTCGTCTTCAGGTAGAGGAAGAATGGTTGAAATGGTTTCCCCTTGTTGAAGCGGCAATAAATTAATTAATGCCTTACCTTTTGATGTTGGTGATCCTAGAGGTAGTTTCCAGACTTTAAGCTTATATACTTGACCAAAATCACTGAAGAAAAGGATTGGAACGTGAGTATTAGAAACAAACACGTTACTAAGAACATCCTCTTCTTTAGTAGTCATTCCGGAGCGACCCTTGCCACCACGGCGCTGTGCACGATAAGTATCTAGTGCAACTCTCTTGATATAACCTGTAGTTGTTACAGTAACGACCATATCTTCAACCTGAATAAGGTCTTCATCTTCAAACCCAAAGGCATCTGCAGCGAATTCAGAGCGACGCGGGGTAGCAAATTCATCTCTATAAACAACAAACTCACTACGCATAATAGTATAAAGGCGCTCACGGCTACGTAGAATATCAATAAAATCTTCAATTTTCTCAGAGAGTTCCTTTAGTTCTCCTCCAATATCTTCACGACCCAGCGCAGTAAGGCGATGTAGTCTAAGCTCAAGAATGGCCCTTACTTGTTTTTCCGAGAGTTTATATTTACCGTCAACAATCATACGTCCCGGTTCATTAATAAGCTCAATGTAATCAGCTACATCGACAGCGTCCCAATCTTCTGCAAGGAGCGCCTCCCTTGCTTCAGCCGGATTAGGCGCCTTGCGTATCATTGCTACAATTTTATCCAGATTATTTACAGCAATCACTAAACCAACAAGTAGGTGAGCGCGATCACGAGCCTTACCAAGTTTAAATTTAGTGCGACGAGTAATTACCTCTTCACGAAAGCGGATGAATTGTTCAATAATATTATGTAGATTTAAAACCTGTGGGCGACCACTACAAAGAGCCAACACATTGGCTCCAAAACTAGTCTGAAGCGGCGTGAAACGGAACAACTGATTAAGTACCACATCAGAAACTGCATCACGCTTTATTTCTACAACCACCCGAACACCATCGCGGTCACTTTCATCACGGAGATCAGAAATCCCCTCAATTTTTTTACTGCGCACACAATCCGCAATATTTTCGATCATACGCGATTTATTTACCTGATAGGGAACTTCTGTAATGACAATTGCTTCACGACCAGGCTTAAATTCCTCTATATGAGTTCTACCTCGCATGACCACTGAACCACGCCCAGTCATTTCAGCGGACCGCGCTCCAGCCCCACCCATAATAAAGCCACCCGTTGGAAAATCAGGACCGGGCACAATGTCAACCAGTTCCTCAAGGCTTATTTCAGGGTTATCCACATAAGCACAGCAGGCATCAAGAACTTCACCAAGGTTATGGGGCGGAATATTTGTTGCCATACCAACTGCGATACCACCCGCACCGTTAACGAGCAAGTTTGGAAAGCGTGCCGGAAGTACTGTTGGCTCGTGCTCACTTTCATCGTAATTCGCTTGAAAGCTTACTGTATCTTGATCAATATCCTCCAACAAACCACTAGCAGTTTTCGCCATTCGCGCTTCAGTGTAACGCATAGCTGCAGGGGGATCACCATCCATAGAACCAAAGTTACCCTGACCATCAATTAATGGTAAACGAAGTGAAAAATCCTGAGCCATCCGCACCATAGCGTCATAAATAGCGCTGTCGCCATGAGGATGGTACTTACCCATCACATCACCAACTACACGCGCAGATTTACGATAGGGCTTTGTCCAATCATAATTATTTTCGTACATCGAATAGAGTATGCGTCGGTGAACTGGTTTTAGACCGTCCCTTACATCAGGAAGTGCTCTTGATACAATTACACTCATTGCATAATCAAGATAAGAGGTCTTCATTTCCTCTTCTATGGTTATATTAGAAATATTTTCTTCTGGAATTTCGGATACAGTATTATCTGTCAAAATGAAGCCCTTTTAGAATACTTGAATATATAAATATTTTCCTTGATAATTTTCTACATAAAGAAAAAAGGAAACCTAACCCTAAAATTATACTAAACATAACCCCAACTAGCAAGCAAATGGTCGTAATAATTGACATTTTAGACGGATTAATCTTACAACTGAAATTTATTAATAAAAACCTATTATTTTCAATCAGTTAGTTTTACTTTTTATCAATAAAATAATTTATATAAATATGATTTATTTAATCAATTTAAACCTTTTAATTTTTAAATTAGTTAAAGCTCAAGAGGATTACAATAAGCTTGCTTTGAGCTACCTATAAAAATTTATATTTATTCTAATGTGGGGTTTATCTTGGCTATAGAGTGATTATACCGTTATTACTTCTGAGCATTGTAAGGCTTAATTCATAACATTAGTTTTGGTGGAAATTAATTATACTCAAACAAAATAGCCTTTGTACTAACAAATAAAAATCCGAAATAAATTAAAAAACCCTATAACCGAAGCTTTTTTAGCTTAGCTAAAAGGGTATTTCATCATCAAACCCTGGTTTTTCGCTAGCGGGGGCTGACCCGCCGCCTCCACCACTGGCTACCTGATTATAATTATCCGAACTACCGCCATCTTGACTATAGCCGCCGGCATCACCACGACCATCAAGCATAGTCAATTCACCATTATAACGCTGAAGAACTACTTCAGTTGAATATTTTTCAACGCCTGTATTATCTGTCCATTTGCGAGTTTGCAGAGATCCTTCAATATAAATTTTTGAACCCTTTTTCAGATAGTTTTCGGCAACTTTACAAAGATGTTCATTAAAAATCACTACCCGATGCCATTCTGTCTTTTCTCGTTTCTCACCCGTAGCTTTATCTTTCCAACTATCCGATGTTGCTATAGCAAGAGTAACGATAGGTGCGCCATCCTGTGTATGCCGTACTTCCGGGTCTTTACCCAAATTTCCAATCAGAGTTACCTTGTTGATGCTGCCTGCCATAGTAATATTTCCTTATACATAATTCGAATCTACATACCTTTACCATAGCTACAGTTGATCTAAGTGCAAAGTCTTTTTAAAGGTATTTTACTAGTCTTTAACAAACGGAACAAAACAAGATCTTTCTTTATACGAAAATTCTTTACTTTACGGCAAAACTGGTTAGAAAATAACAATCTCAATTGATGAAAAAGGTATCTAAATGCTGACTAAAATTTCTGTTCGTGGTGCAAGGGAGCATAACTTAAAGTCCGTTGATGTAGATATTCCACGAGATAAACTTGTGGTTATTACGGGTCTAAGTGGGTCTGGAAAATCATCACTGGCATTTGATACTATTTATGCAGAAGGCCAGCGAAGGTATGTAGAGAGCCTTTCCGCTTACGCACGCCAGTTTCTTGAGCTTATGCAAAAGCCTGATGCGGACCACATTGAAGGGCTCTCTCCCGCTATATCAATTGAGCAGAAAACTACGTCAAAAAATCCTCGTTCTACCGTTGGAACTGTAACCGAAATTTATGATTATATGCGCCTCCTATATGCTCGGGTTGGAATTCCTTATTCACCAACAACAGGTCTTCCTATAACTAGCCAAACCGTAAGTCAAATGGTTGATAAGGTTATGGAAATGGCAGAAGGAACAAGGCTCTATCTTCTTGCTCCTATTGTACGTGGGCGTAAGGGTGAATATCGAAAAGAATTCATGGAACTCCTAAAAGCTGGTTTTCAGCGAGTTAAGGTTGATGGTGAGTTTTATGATATTGAAGATGTTCCGGATCTAAATAAGAAAATAAAACATAATATTGAAGTTGTAGTTGACCGTCTTGTGGTGCGACCTGATCTTGAAACACGACTGGCAGATAGTATTGAAACTGCTCTTCAGCTATCAGATGGCCTTGTTGTCACCGAAGTTGCTAATGATGGCGCAATCAGGACATTGTTTTCTGCAAAATTTGCCTGTCCCGTATCAGGGTTTACCATCGAAGAAATTGAACCACGGTTATTTTCGTTCAATAACCCTTTTGGGGCATGCCCTACTTGCGATGGTCTAGGCCAGAAACTTTATTTTGATCCTGAGCTCGTTGTCCCCGACAAAAAGCTTTCACTAAATGATGGGGCGATAGCACCCTGGGGTAAGTCTAATTCACCATACTACTCCCAAACTTTGGAAAGTCTTGGTAGGCACTTCGGCTTTAAAACAAACACGTCCTATGAAAAACTTCCAAAAAACATCCAAGACGTACTTTTGTATGGCAGTGGGGATGAAGAAGTTGAGATCATTTATAAATCTGACAACATTAAAAGTTATAAAATAAAAAAAATCTTTGAAGGTATAATCGGAAATATCAAGCGTCGTTGGCGCGAAACCGACAGCTTAACGATGCGAGACGAATTATCAAAATACCAAAGCTCAACCACCTGCGATGCATGCAGTGGACACCGCTTAAAGGCAGAAGCCTTAGCTGTAAAAATAGACGGTAAGCACATAAGTGAAATAACCGAACTTTCTGTTCGCAAGTCTTATGAGTGGTTTCAAGGCCTAACCACCAAATTTACAGACAAAGAAACTGAAATTGCCAGCCGTGTCCTTAAGGAAATTTCTGAACGCCTAGGTTTTCTAAATAATGTAGGACTTGAATATCTTAACTTATCCCGAAAATCTGGCACACTATCAGGTGGCGAAAGTCAGAGAATTCGTCTTGCAAGTCAAATTGGTTCTGGCCTTACTGGCGTACTATACGTTCTTGATGAACCTTCTATTGGCCTTCATCAGCGTGATAATAGCCGCTTATTACAAACCCTTTCCAATCTTCGAGATATGGGCAATTCTGTTTTGGTAGTTGAACATGATGAGGAAGCAATTTTAAGCGCTGACCATGTCATAGACATGGGCCCAGGAGCTGGTATTCATGGTGGTGAAGTAGTTGCCCAAGGTACACCTAAACAAATTATGAGTAATAAGAAAAGTTTAACTGGAAAATATCTCAGTGGAAAGCTTTCCATACCGATACCCGCTGAGCGACGCAAAGGTCATTTTGCAGGCAAAAAACGTAAAGAAATAGTTATTAGCGGCGCATCTAGTAACAACCTAAAAAATATAACAGCTAAGTTTCCACTTGGGCTTATGACATGTGTTACAGGTGTTTCAGGTTCTGGAAAATCAACCCTTACCATTGACACACTCTATAAAGCAGTTGCACGTAAAGTTAATCGTAACCGAGTAATCCCAGGTAAACACGATACTATTACTGGTTTAGAGTTTATTGACAAAATTGTTGAAATAGACCAAAGCCCTATCGGTCGCACACCAAGATCAAACCCCGCTACCTATACTGGTGCATTTACCCCAATCCGTGATTGGTTCTCTAGCCTACCAGAAGCAAAAACACGTGGTTACAAGCCGGGAAGGTTTTCGTTTAACGTAAAAGGAGGGCGATGCGAGGCCTGTCAAGGAGATGGCCTTATCAAAATTGAAATGCATTTTCTGCCAGATGTTTACGTCAAGTGTGATGTCTGTGACGGCAATCGCTATAACAGAGAAACGTTGGAGATAAAGTTCAAAGGAAAATCTATTTCAGATATCCTTAATATGACTGTAGAGGATGGTGTAAAATTTTTTGCAGCCATACCTTCCGTTTGCGATAAAATCAAAATGATGCAAAAGGTGGGTCTTGATTATATTAAAATTGGCCAAGCTGCAACTACCCTTTCTGGGGGTGAAGCCCAACGTGTCAAATTATCCAAAGAGCTTTCAAAGCGTTCCACGGGCCGTACATTATACATTCTTGATGAACCAACAACTGGACTTCATTTTGAAGATATTAAAAAACTACTTGAAGTAATACAGGCCCTAGTAGATATGGGTAACACGGTCATAATTATTGAACATAACCTAGATGTTATCAAGACTGCTGACTGGGTTATAGATATAGGTCCTGAGGGTGGTAGTGGCGGTGGCATGATTATTGCCGAGGGTACACCAGAAAAAGTTGCCCGCGTAAAAGATAGTTTTACAGGCTATTATCTCCAAAAAGTATTGACGTATAACTAGTATAATATGAATTATTGTCGAGTATTCTATAGTAATTGAATAGTTCATTTACATTTTACATTTAAGCTACTTTTATTCAATGAATAATGTTATTAGCAAGCCAAACTTTGTATTGGACAAAAAATGAGTATCTCCCCTATCCATATAATCGGTGGCGGCATGGCTGGAACTGAGGCCGCATGGCAGTTATTAAATAAGGGTATCCCAGTTATTCTTCATGAGATGCGCGGTGTAAAAAGTACTAATGCCCATCAAACAGATGGATTAGCGGAGATGGTTTGCTCTAATAGCTTTCGTTCTGATGATATGGAAAATAATGCGGTTGGTCTTTTGCATGAAGAAATGCGCAGGCTTGGTAGTTTAATGATGGAGGCAGCGCAGGTAACTAAAGTACCTGCAGGTAGTGCCTTAGCCGTTGATCGTGAACACTTTAGTGAATATGTACAAAAAAAACTATTAGCTCACCCATTGTTTAGCTTAGAACGTGGAGAAGTGAGTTCTATCCCACCAGAAAGTTGGGGCGATGTAATAATTGCAACTGGCCCACTCACATCTGACGCGCTAGCACAAGCAGTACTTAAAATCACTGGGGTTGACGAGCTACAATTTTTTGATGCTATCGCGCCAATCATTTACAAAGAAACCATAGACTTTAGCAAAGCTTGGTTGCAATCACGTTATGATAAAGGCGATGGTGCAGACTACATCAACCTACCCATGAGTAAAGATCAGTATTACCAATTTATCGACGACATAACTGACGGTGAAAAATCTGATTATAAAGATTGGGAAACCGACATTCCATTTTTTGAGGGCTGCATGCCAATTGAAGTCATGGCAGAAAGGGGTCGGGAGACCCTCTCCTTCGGTCCTATGAAGCCCGTGGGCCTTGACAATCCACATTCAGATGAAAGGCCTTATGCGGTTGTTCAACTCCGTCAAGATAATAAGCTTGGCACCCTATACAATATGGTTGGTTTTCAGACGAAGCTTAAATATAGTTTTCAAAAGGAAATATTTCGAAAAATTCCTGGTCTTGAAAATGCAGAGTTTGCCCGTCTTGGCGGCCTACATCGCAATACATTTATTAATAGTCCGAAGCTTCTTGACGATCAACTTCGTCTAAAGTTAATGCCCCGACTTCGTTTTGCTGGACAAATTACAGGTGTTGAGGGCTACGTGGAAAGTGGTGCTATGGGTTTGTTGGCAGGACGTTATCTGGCTGCACAAATTCTTGGGAAGCAATTATCACCACCTCCCATAGTTACAGCTTTTGGTGCTCTAATCAATCACATTACTGGTGGCCATATTGAAGGAGCTGGAACTGCAAAAAGTTTCCAACCTATGAATGTTAATTTTGGTATCATGCCGCCGCTTGAGCATAAAAAACATGAGATCGAAGGGCGAATGGTAAAAATCAAACGTAAAGACCGTAAGCCGCTTAAATCAAAACGGGCCCTAGATGCCTTAGCTTGCTGGTTAGATGAGCCCGAATAGAGCCGAAAAAAATAATCTACACTGTCTTGGGAACACTGTTTCTTTCTCATTTATTTTGTATGGGTTATATCCCGCGTTCTTAATCATGTTAATATAACTGCGACTGAGCGAAGTTAGTAAAAAAAGTGGTTTAACATTTTTGCGAATAATATTTTTTTGACTTGTAATTTCGTGCAGATAACGTTCGGCTTCCATACAAATTACCTCGATCATTGCTCTAAGGCCGTCGGTGGCCTCCATCGAAAATATTTCTTTTTTACTAACACCATGCTGATCTAGTAAGTCTTGTGGCAAAGATATTTTTTTTAATGAAATGTGATACCGCAATGCTCGCAAGGTTCCAATAAGTCCCCAAGCAACTCCCACTTTATTACTTAGTGATAAGACATGTGCGTCTCGCTCACCAACTATCCAAGCCGCAGTTTCCATTAGGTTGCCAGAAGTACACCTTAAATATTTCTTAAACTCTGAAAAGTTAGCTGGGTTTTTATCATAAATATCAGCGGCCCTGGCATCGATAATTTTAGTAAACATATCCGTTTTTAAGTTATGCTGATGAAATGTGCTACTTAGTGCCAGCACAACTTCATGATTTCGCGGATTACTATTTGCTATTCCTTCAATAGCTTCTCGCCACCATTCAAGGCGTATTTCACCAAGCATAGGTTCAGAAACAGCTTCTCTTATTTTTGCTACTTCATGATTAAATGCGTATAAAGAGTATAGGTTTTCCCTAACGTCATTTTTAGCAAATAGTGTAATTAAAAAACGATCATAATCATGATTTCTAGTAACACTTGCACAATATGTTTCAATAACAGACATATGACTTAAATGACTGAAAAACATAAAAGATACAAGAGACATTTTGACGCATGGTTAATTTACTGTTAGGTTTACACTCGTTTTATTGAAACGCACGAAGCGTTACCCTATTTAGGGACGCTAAACTTGAATATTATTTAAGAGGGTAAATTTATGGGTAAAATTTTAGAGTCTTTGCCATTAACTATAGCCGCGGGTGTTATTCTCACCGTGGTTATGATTTTTGGTGCCGACGCAATTCAAAATAGCCAGATGACCGCGCCGGAAGCGCCAGCATCTGAAGCTATGAACAGTATGTAAGGATTATTAATTATGGAAGCAGAACTATATCTAATTCGTCTACTTCACGTCATTAGTGGCATTATGTGGATTGGTATTCTTTGGTACTTTAACTTTGTACAAATACCAAGTATGCCAAAAATTCCTGACGAGCAAAAGCCAGCCATTGGTAAAGTCATTGCTCCAGAAGCATTGTTTTGGTTTCGTTGGGGGGCTTTTTTCACAGTATTCACTGGTCTCGCACTAGCGTGGCGAAGCGGTTACCTCATGGACGCGATGATGCTCAATGAAGCACTCATCGGTATAGGTATGTGGCTGGGTCTTATTATGGCATTTAATGTGTGGTTCGTTATCTGGCCGGCACAAAAAATTGCACTTGGCATTGTTGAGGCTGACGCTGCTCTAAAGCCAACAATGGCAAGACGTGCGATGCTCTTTAGCCGTACTAACACTATGCTGTCAATCCCGATGCTAGCGAGCATGATTTCGGTCCAAAACCCTGTCATGTAGGTCTAGAAAAATAAATTAGAAAAGCCGGACTTTTTAGTCCGGCTTTTTTATTGCTTTTCTTTATTATCAATCGTTTAATATAAAAGGAAATTATTGTATACTTAAATTGCAATCAACGCAGCCGTCACATTACGACCTTCCTGGAGAAGTACATTATATGTTCTCGCAGCTGCACCAGTGTCCATCACTTCTATAGCAATGCCGGCCGTACTAAAAGCTTGTCTAATCTCCTTATTTAAGAAAAACAAACTTTCCCCCGTACCAACAATTAATAATTCAACATTGGGTGCGCGAAGAATAGGGTCTAAATTTTTAAGATTAATTTCTTCCTTAACTTGAACGTCCCAGGGGTAAAATCCAGCGGGTGTAATCAGCATGGATCCTTCAAAGCGATTTTCCCCCATACGAAACCCTCCGTCCCCGTATCCTGCGATAAAGGCTTCTTCATAGGACTTTATTTCATTAAACTCCATTAGCGGAACTGCTCTGGAACTGTATTTTTAGCATCATTATTTTTATCTTCTGGCTCCCGGCGTAGTTCAAACCATAGCAAAACCGGAGAAGCGATAAATATTGAGGAATATGTCCCAACAAAAACCCCCCATATCATCGCTGCTGTAAACCCATGGATTACCTCACCACCAAAATAGAAAAGAGCGCCAAGTGCAAGGAGGGTTGTGACAGATGTCATTACAGTTCTGGCGAACGTTTCATTAAGACTGTAATTAATTAAGTCAGGCATTTCCTTCTTACGGTATTTTCCTAGGTTTTCACGAATACGATCATATACAACCACTGTATCATTAAGTGAGTAACCAACAATTGTTAATATCGCAGCAATAATTGAAAGGTTAAACTCTAACTGAGTAATTGAAAACATCCCTATAGTCAGTATTACATCATGAACTAGTGCAATAACTGCACCAAGACCAAATTGCCATTCAAACCTTATCCATATATAAAAAAGGACAGCTCCAACTGCAAGTAACACTGACATAATCCCTGATTGTATAAGCTCGCCGGAAACTTTAGGGCCAACTGCTTCAGTACGCTGAAAGGATACCTCATCACTATAACTATTTTCTAGTGTCTTCTGAACCAAAGTAACTACTTCATCAAGGCTTTTATCTTCTTGAAATTCTATTCTAATAAGAACTTGATTATCATCACCAAATGTTTGTAATGCTACATCCCCCAGCCCAAGATCACCTGTTAATTCTCTAAGCTCAGTAAGGTTAGCCGTTTGTTCTGTGTGCGCCTCAATAAGAAAACCACCTTTAAAATCAATACCAAAATTTAGCCCTTTTGAAAAATAAATTCCGATTGAGCCTAAAATCATCAAAGCCGATAAAACATATGCAAGCTTACGAGCGTTTACAAAAGGTACATTTGTACCCTCGGGAACAAGTTTAAGTAACATTTTATATCAGTCCCACTATAGTTTTAAGGTTGCTGGACGTTTTTTACGTGCCCAGGTGACAATTATTAATCGCGATAGACTAACCGCAGTGAAAACTGAAGTAATAATGCCCGCGGCAAGCGTAACAGCAAATCCTTTGACAGGACCAGAGCCAAACTGAAAGAGGATCAGCGCTGCAATAAGTGTAGTGACATTAGCGTCAAAAATCGTACCAACAGCACGACTATATCCAACATCGATAGATGCAAGAACTTTTTTACCACGTCTCATTTCTTCTCTAATACGTTCAAAAATTAGCACATTAGCATCAACAGCCATACCAACGGTCAATACTATGCCAGCAATGCCTGGTAGAGTAAGTGTAGCACCAAACAGAGAAAGAACTCCAAAAATCATGAGTATATTTATTCCAAGTGCAAAATTAGCAATAAAACCAAAAAAACCGTAACTAAGAGTGATAAAAACCATAACTGCCAAAAGGCCAATAACCGCTGCTATTTGACCAGCAGCAACACTATCAGCGCCAAGGTCAGGGCCAACGGTTCTCTCTTCCACAATTCTAAGAGGTGCGGGTAGCGCCCCAGCACGAAGTAAAAGCGAAAGGTCATTTGTTTCCTGAACAGTGAATGATCCCGTTATAATTGCCGAGCCACCCAGGATTGGTGTATTGATGCGTGGTGCACTAATAATTTCACCATCAAGAATAATAGCGAATGGCTTGCCAACATTTGCTCGTGTTGCATCAGCAAATTGCTTGCCACCTTTGGAATTAAAGGTGATCCCTACAGCAGATCCATTGTCCTGATCCCGCTCCGGCATAGCATTAACTAAGTCTTCTCCTGACACCATAACTTCGTCGCGAATAGCAAGTTGAAAAACTGGATTTCCTGCTTCATCTTTTTCAATCGAGGGGTAAACGGTTGTTCGCGGGGGCATGCGGCCACGTAGGATATCATCCTGACTTACTGAAGTGTTAGTGAGATGAAAGTTCATCGCTGCTGCCGTATTAATTTTAGCTTTAACTTCCTCGGTACTTTCAATGCCAGGAATTTGAAGCAGAATTCGATCTTCACCGTTCTGTTGTATTGTAAGTTCTTTGGTACCATCTTCATCTATACGGCGACGGAGCACTTCTATTGATTGCTGAACCGACTGAGCTTTTTTTTCAACAACAGCCGCCTCTGAAAGCGAAATATTAATAATTGCGCCCTCACCATCTTCAATAATTATATCCTCAGTACCAACATCCGTTAAGCTCGCACCAACCTTAACAATTGATTCACGATAACCTGAAGGGCATTTTCTCGATCTTCAGGATTAGTAAGGGTAACCAAAAGTCCCTGACTAATAATCCTATAGCGGTGCCGAATGGAATCATCCCGCAAATCATCGCGAATTCTCTGGCCTTTATCCAATAACATTTTTGCAATAGTCTCGTTTGTATCTACTTCAAGCAAAAAATGCGCACCACCCTGAAGGTCAAGCCCAAGTGTTACCCTGTTTGAGGGCAAAAAACCAGACAAGTCATCGATTTGATTATCTGTAAGAAAGTTAGGCATGGCCATAAGTATCCCAAGGAAGGACACTATGATAATTGTAAGAACTTTCCAGCGCGGGAAATCGAGCATTTTATTATCCGTCTATATCATACTTATTTTTTATCATCATTTGCATGTTTTTGTTTTGCCTGTACTTGACTAATTGTTGAGCGGATAACGCGAACCTTCACATCTTTCGCAATTTCGACATCTACTTCATTGTCGTCAACTACCTTTGATACTTTAGCTACAATACCACCTGATGTGACTACTTTATCGCCCCGCTTCAAGTTCATAACCATTGCTTTATGTTCTTTCGCACGTTTTTGTTGTGGTCTTATTAATAAAAAATAAAAAACCACAAAAATTAAAACGAATGGTAGTAAACCCATGAGACCACCCCCACTGCCACCACCAGCAACCTGCGCATATGCTTCAGATATAAACATTTATAAACCCTTCATTATTTAAAAAAAATTATCTATTGGATATAAAGCCATGACAGGTTAAAAACAAGGAGAAAGCTTTTATTTTTACAGAAACCTTTGAAAATATGCCTGATATAGATACAAAAACCTTAAATAGAATTGCAGACGCACTTGACCGTCTTTTACCAGTAGAAACCCCTATAAAATTTCTAAATAACGCAGATACATTCATCTGGCAGGTAAAGCCAGATAGGCTAATAGCAGTTTCAGACGTAAATCGTATTAATCTTAACCTTTTAAAAGGTATTGATCATGTAAGAGACTTATTAGTTAATAATACAAAACAATTCGACGATGGATTTCCTGCTAATAATGCTCTTCTCTGGGGGGCCCGTGGTATGGGGAAAAGTTCGCTAGTAAAGGCAATCCATGCAACGACCAAAAACATTACTTTAATTGAAATCCATCGGGGAGATATTCCCAGTTTACCAAGACTTCTCAGTGTTATTCGTAAGACTAAACGTCAGTGTATTCTTTTTTGTGATGATCTATCATTTAATCATGATGACGAAACTTATAAATCCCTCAAGGCAGTACTAGAAGGTGGTATCGAAGGACGGCCAAAGAACCTGATTGTATACGCTACATCAAATCAGCGTCACCTTATGCCAAGAGATATGATAGAAAACGAAAGTAGTAGTGCTATAAACCCATCAGAGGCAAAAGAGGAAAAGGTTTCGCTGTCTGACCGTTTTGGATTATGGCTAGGCTTCCACAGCTGCAATCAAAAAGAATATCTATCAATGATTGATGGTTACCTTGAAGACTATGACCTTAATATTGATAGAAAAGAAGTTCATGTAAATGCTTTAGAATGGTCTCGCACAAGAGGTGCTCGATCAGGGCGGGTTGCATTTCAGTATATGCAGGATTTAGCAGGAAAATTAAAAATTAAACTAGATTAAATTTAAGCATCTACAAGATAGACCTTATCTTCAATATTGTCTTGGATCAAAATTTTATAGTTAGACAGCTTACCTTTATCTTGTGAAGATATTTTTTTCCTAAGGCTTTTATCTTTAGGAAGATAATAATCAATGCTGTATATATCTGTACTTTTATTCATCATATTTTATTAAAGTGAAAAAGTGTTCAAATTCGAACCTCACTCAACTCATTACCTCAAATTTTCTAGTAGTTTACCAAACCTAATTAAAGTGCCCTAGGGCAAACTAAAAAGGCCGGGGCAAGCCCCGACCTTCATATAGTAAATTAATTTAAGCTTGTAAAGCGCTGTTTTAAAAGGGGTTTAAAAACCGCCCATACCGCCCATGCCGCCCATGCCGCCCATACCGCCCATATCAGGCATTGCAGGAGCCGCAGCAGCTTCAGATGGAACTTCAGCAACCATTGCCTCCGTTGTAATTAGGAGGCTAGCTACAGATGATGCATCTTCAAGCGCTGTACGAACCACTTTAGTAGGGTCAATAATTCCTGCAGCAACAAGATCTTTATACTCACCTTTTTGAGAGTCAAAACCAAAGTTAATATCCTTACTTTCTCTCATTTTACCTGCAATTACAGCACCATCATTACCAGCATTTTCTGCTATTTGACGAGCTGGTGCCTCTAGTGCACGGCGAACAATACCAACACCAACAGTTTGGTCATCATTTTCACCTTCAACACCTTCAAGAACGCGAGTTGCATAAAGAAGAGCAGAGCCACCGCCGGGAACAACACCCTCTTCTACCGCAGCACGTGTGGCATGAAGAGCATCATCCACGCGATCTTTCCGCTCTTTAACTTCAACTTCTGTAGAGCCACCAACTTTAATAACAGCAACACCTCCAGAAAGTTTAGCAAGACGTTCTTGAAGTTTTTCACGGTCATAATCTGAGGATGTGGCATCAGCTTGGGTACGTATTTGAGTGCAACGCGCTTCAATATCACCTTTAGTACCAGCACCGTCTACAACCACAGTATCTTCTTTTGTGATATTTACGCTTTTCGATGTACCAAGCATGTCTAGGGTTACTGTTTCAAGTTTTATACCAAGATCTTCAGAAATAACCTGACCACCAGTTAAGATTGCAATATCCTCAAGCATAGCTTTGCGGCGATCACCGAAACCGGGCGCTTTTATTGCCGCAATTTTCAAACCACCACGGAGTTTGTTAACAACTAGGGCAGCCAGGGCCTCTCCCTCAACATCTTCTGCAATGATAAGAAGGGGGCGACCAGATTGAGCCGCGGCCTCAAGGAGTGGAAGCATTGTCTGTAAATTTGATAACTTAGCTTCATGAAGAAGAATATATGGATTTTCAAGTTCAACAGACATCTTTTCAGCATTTGTGATGAAATATGGTGAGAGATAACCACGATCAAACTGCATACCTTCAACCACGTCAAGTTCGGATGCAAGACCCTTAGCCTCTTCAACTGTAATAACACCTTCTTTGCCAACCTTTTCCATTGCATTCGCAATCATGTCACCAATTTCTGTTTCACCATTTGCTGAGATGGAGCCTACTTGTGCTACTTCTTCACCTGTGGATATCGGCTTTGAGCGCGATTTTAGTTCATCAGAAATTTTTGCCACAGCAAGTTTAATACCGCGGCTAAGATCCATTGGGTTCATTCCTGCGGCAACAGACTTAAAGCCTTCGCGAACGATTGCTTGCGCAAGAACTGTTGCTGTTGTTGTACCGTCTCCAGCTACGTCATTAGTGCGCGATGCAACTTCACGAACCATTTGTGCGCCCATGTTTTCATAAACGTCGTTTAGTTCAATTTCTTTAGCAACAGACACACCGTCTTTAGTTATGCGAGGTGCGCCAAATGATTTTTGTAAAAGAACATTTCGACCTTTTGGACCAAGAGTTACTTTTACTGTATTTGCCAGGATATCAACACCGGCCATGATGCGTGAACGGGCGTCCGTTCCAAATTTTACGTCTTTAGCAGCCATTATTTTAATTCCTTATAATTGCTAATTGAGGTTGTTATTATTCAACAATACCTAAAATATCAGATTCTTTCATGATGAGGAGCTCTTCGCCATCAACTTTAATCTCAGTGCCGGACCATTTACCGAAAAGCACCTTGTCACCGGCTTTTACATCAAGCGCAGTTAATTTTCCATCTTCAGCTTTCAAACCTGAACCAGTTGCGATCACTTCACCTTCGCTTGGTTTTTCTTGAGCAGTGTCAGGGATGATAATACCACCCGCTGTTTTCATTTCTGATTCAACGCGACGTACTAGTACGCGATCGTGTAAAGGACGAAATCCCATTTTTTAGACCCCTTTTCTGGGTTGTTAATATTTTTGTTCTATTAATATGCACGAGCACAATACATTTAAGAGTGCTGGCGACTGTATAGAACAGATAGTATTTAGAAATAGAGTGTCAAGGTTTTAAAGCAAAAAAAAACATTTAACTAAAACGGTTAATAAATTAATAAAAAATACTACACCCTTTGTTCGGACCTCTTTAAAAACTAATTATAAAAATATTTTTCACTTTTTGCAAAAAAATTAAAGATATATAATGCGCTAATTTATAGTGGTGTGTAAGCATTTTTATTATCCTCAACTTCAAGGACCCAAAGATCTTCATCAAACTTTATTTGACGAGCTATATACTGATCTGCCTTAGCTTCTTCCACCCACCCATCACTAAGAGGATTACACCAATTTAAATTATCATTTATATCTCTTGATTGGACATATATCTTGCAGCCCTTATTATAGACATAATGTTTTATGAGCAAGAGACCTCGGTCCTTATCACCTTGGTGGTTAACGGTCGCCACTATAGACATATTTTCGCATCGCCTTACCTCAGCAGAGACTATAAATTTAGTTTTAAGTGATGAGTTAATTTCCATAAAATATTTTCATAATTTTTTTGCTGGTAATACCTCAAGTAATTGTGCTTTTTCCAAACCAACCTGAACAGCTTCGCGGCTTCCTCCTGATTTTCCTGCTATCCGGTAAGCATTAATTGCTTCTTCCCTCTTGTTTTCCAAGAGATACAAGTCGCCCTGAAGCATAAAGCCTTCCACTTTTGTTCGTTCATTGAGTTTTAATTGATTTGCAAAGTGATGACCGCTAACAAAATTATTGTCAAATTTTACAAGATCTATTAGTTCTCGTTGAAGAGAAAAGGTATCATTTACATGCGCCAATCCATTTTTCAAAATATCACGAGCCTTTATTAGTTGTTCATTTGATACATACGCTCTAGAAAGGTTTATATAAATGTCTTGGTCACCAGTAAAAAGTTCTAATGCCTTCTCTAAATTAGCAACTGCAGTGTCGAAGTTTCGTTGCATTAAGTTTAAACGACCAAGGGCTTTATGTCCTGACGGGTTATCTGTAAAATCTTTTATCATACCAATTGCAAGAACACTTGCTTTGTTCATTTTTTTCTCAGATAAATAAAAATTGAATAATTTTTCTCGAATAGATATTTTTCTAGGGTTTGTATTTATAGCGGTTAAAAGATAATTTTCTGCCTCAGTAAGATCGCCTTCATACAGAGAGTTTTTAAATAAAAGTTCATAAGCGGGAATATAACTCTTGTCCCTTGATAGTATATTTTTAAGACTATTTATTGCAACGTTCTGACGTCCCTCGGAAAATTCAAGTTTAGCTAGGTTTATCCGCGCAGGGTGATAATTCCGATCAATTCCAATTGCTTTTCTAAAATTACCTCTGGCTTCAACAATTTTATTTTGACCCAAGTATGAAAGCCCTAATAAATCAAATCCAATTGGTGATTTCCTATTTTGATCAATAATTCTCACTGAAAGATCCGTTGCAGTTTTATATTTTCCTTTTTTCAGTGCTTTATAAGATTCAATGATGAACCTTTGATTTGAATTTACATCACTATTTAAAATATTAGAAATATTTAAAGAAACTCCAAATTTTTCTTCACGATCAAATTTTTCTTTATTACTATAACTTTCCTTACTCATTTCCAATGAAGCAGCTTCCGATGCAAGTTTAAGAAACTCTGACGCTTTAGTATTATTTCCCGCAAGAACATTTGCCGTGCCAAGTAATAAGAAATCACCTTCGGCGAGGTTATTAGTATCTATTAAGTAACTTAGTGTCGAGACAGCCTCTTTATATTTACCTGTTTGTAAAAAACTTGCCCCCAGAAGCCTTCTTGCTTCAACATTTTCAGGTTCTATTTCTAATACTCTTACAAGAGAAATTTCTACTTGTTGATATAATTTTGACCTATAAGAAATTTTTGCTTTTAATAACAACCCAGGAACAAAGTCATTATAAACGTTCCCAGCCTGATCTAAATATTGTCTTGCTGTCGTAATATCATTTTTTTCAACTGATAAAAAAGCCATCATCAAATTAGCATACGCATGTGTTTTTTCTTTTTTTAAGATTTTACTAAGTATCACAAATGCTTCGTCAAATCGTTTTAAGTTATAAAGTGCGCCAGCTAACTTTGTTTCTATTAAAACATCTCCCGGTCGATAAAAGTCAGCTAATTCATAATATTTATATGAAGTCTCAGCTCCATGCGAGCGGTGAACTAGGTCTCCTTTTATCAAAAAAAGATCTGGATCTTTTGCATCAAGTTTTAATGCTTTATCTACATTGAATTCGGCACTTTCGTATTCTCCCATAAGATTATAAAGTTCTGCAAGCGGCTTATTTAGTGCAAGTCTATCTTCTTTTAAAAACGCGTTTGCTTTGTAAAAATTTATAAATGCCTCTTCCTTATTATTTTGTAAAAAATGCACCTGACCATAAAGCATATAAATTTCACCAAAATCAGAAGGTAGAGCATCTTCTATAATTATATGGTTAAAAATATCTGCGTATCTTTTGCGTAATAAATAGGATTTTCCAATATCAGCCAGAAGCTTTTTAGGCTCAATACCAAGGGTAGTTGCTCTCTGAAGCTCATGAAGTGCTATATCACCACTCCCTAACTCAATATAGTTTTTTGCAATTTCCCAGTGAAGCTCAGCATTATTAACATCATTAAATAATGCAATCCATTTTTCCTCTGTATCTTCAATTAATGCATAGCGTTCTAATTCTAATTGAGTAGCCTTCTGCGGCACATAAGTTTTCTCTGGGGGGGTAACCTTAGCTTTCGATAACGCAGTACCACTTTGTTGTCCGAACGAGTTGCCACTCAAAGCAATAAGAGTAATTCCAATAAACCCAGCTAACTTTAGATTAAAAGCCATTATTCTTATCCATACAAGCACACTAAAAAAGAATTGATAACACATAAACCATATAATGTTGAATAGCTAATGTCACGTATAATGGTTATTACAATGGTCATCATATTTACAAAAATAATTTTACCATAAAATAGTAATTACAAATTATTTATGATGAAATTTATCAAAATATTCATTGAAATCTATCATAAAAACAGCCTATCTTCAGGAAGCAGCCCATCATAAATTACCACAAGGAAAATCTAATGATCAAAAATATACTACTTGCCACCGCATCCATTGGCTTTCTTGCTGCTTGTAGCGATATTACAACCGCAGATAATACTGAAATATCAGCTATATGTACCCCAGCTGATATAGTCCTTAAAAATGGAGTAGTTCATACGGTAAATGAAAATAATCCGATGGCACAAGCCCTCGCAATTAAAGATAGTAAATTCATTTACGTTGGCGACAATGCTGGCGTAGAACGTTATGCCTGCGGCGAAGCAAATATTATTGATTTAAAAAATCATGCCGTATATCCAGGACTTATTGATAGCCATGGCCATATCATTGGCGTTGGTTTTAGAGAGGTAAACCTGAATCTTCAGGGTATTGACAGTCTTTCAGAAATGCTTGCGGCAGTAAAGGACTTCGCTGATGCCAATCCTGATCTTAAATGGATCAATGGCAGAGGATGGATTGAAAAAGTTTGGCCAGAAAATCGTTTTCCAAATCGTCAAGATCTAGATGCAATCGTTCCGGACAGACCTGTTACACTGGGCCGTGCAGATGGCCATGCATTGGTTGCCAATTCTATGGCGCTCGATGTAGCTAAAATTACAGGAGCAACTGAAAATCCTATCGGCGGTTATATTAATTTAGATGAAAATGGCGAGCCAACAGGTATGCTAATAGACACCGCGATGCGTTACATAAGGCCCTTTATTCCAAGCCCTACTCGCGAGCAAACCAAGGCAGCAATCCAAGCCGGAACCGAACGGAACGTATCTCTCGGCTGGACAAACTTTCAAAATGCAGGCAGCTCATATGATAATTTCGAAATGATGAGGGAACTTCATTTAGAAGGTAAGTTAGCCCATCGAATTTATGATGCAATGGGATTTGGTGATAGTTCAGCACGCCTTATAGCTGAAGGAGCTCAAATTGATCCAGAACATTATCTAACAGTCCGAGATATAAAAGCTGTTATGGACGGTGCTCTAGGATCCCGTGGAGCGGCATTCATCGAACCCTATGCTGATTACGATACAGTAGGACTTATGCGTTACACAGTTGATGAAATCACACCTATGCTAATCGCTGCTCTCAAAGCCGGCATACAAGTTGAGACCCATGCCATTGGGGATGATGCAAATCGTCAGATCCTAAATGCTTATGAAATTGCATTTAATACTGTACCTGATTCCGAACGCCTGATTAATGATCCTCGCTGGCGTGTTGAACATGCACAAAATATTCAACCTGAAGACGTTGATCGTTTTATTGATATGAATATCATTCCATCAATGCAGGCATCACACGCTATCGGCGACCTTCATTTTGCAGGTGATCGGCTAGGACAAGAGCGATTAGCCAATGCTTATTTGTGGCGCACACTTATCGATAAAGGTGCCATTATCGCAGGAGGTACAGATCAACCAGTAGAAATTGGTGATCCGCGCATTGAATTCTATGCTGCGGTTGCCCGTAAAGATTTGAACGGATACTCTGGTGAGGGCTGGCATCCAGAACTTGCCGTAACCCGTGAAGAAGCCCTAAAAATGCTCACAATTTGGGGCGCAACAGCAGCCTTTCAAGAAGACGCACTTGGTTCAATCGAAGTTGGCAAATTAGCTGATGTAAGTGTATTTGATAAGGATTGGATGACTATTCCATTTGATCAAATTATGTCATCACAAAATACACTTACCATCGTTCACGGTGAGATAAAACATCAGAAATAAAAATCAATAAAACAATAAAACAATAAAACAATAAAAGGCCGCTTACAAAAGCGGCCTTTTTCTTAAACTTTAGTATACTAGAAGAACCTATAAACCTAAAATATTAAGTATAATAATTATTTAAATTAAACTCTTTGAAACAATTTCATAGACATGTTTTGATAGATTTTTTTGTTTTAAAATATCTTCAAGTGTAGCAACCATCAATTTTTGTCTATCTAGATCAAAAGCTTTCCATCGTGTCAGTTGTTTTGCAAGTCCGGCAGCAATTTGTGGATTTATCGGATCAAGCACTTTTATATTACGTGCAAGAAATTGATAGCCTCGACCAGACTTATTGTGAAAAGAAACCTGATTAAGACCACAAAAAACACTAATTAAAGAGCGAACGCGGTTTGGTGTTTTAAAGTCAAAGTCTGGATGGTTATTTAAAATATCCATCTGGTCAAGAACATCATCTCTATTGGAAAGAGCTTGAGCACTGAACCATTTATCAATGACTAACGGATCATGTTTCCATTTGGTATAGAATTTTTCAATACTTTCCTCTCTACATTCCGCTTTACTATTTACCAAAAGTGTAAACGAAGCAATTTCATCAGTCATATTTCCCGCACTTAATAATTGATCGCTACAAAGCTTAATAATATCCTCATCTGCAATTTCCATCAAATAACCAAGAGCCACATTCTTAAGACGTCTGTTACCAACTTCTTTGGGATTATATTGATAAGGTTCCGTAGTTTTACATTCATTATAAGTTTTAAGGAGATCCGCTCTAAATGCTAATGCAAGGGTCTTAATAACAGATTTTCTTGCCAAATGGATGCCGTCTACATCGCTTGGTAATTTTTGTTGACCGATAACGCTTTCTGAAGGCAAGCTTAACATTTCCGCAGTAAATGCCCTATCTAGACTTTTATCATTAAGCACAAGCCGCATTGCATCAACATATTTAGTATCGACTTTGGGCTCCCGACCTTCATTGATATTATCAACCACAGATAAAATAATGTCAGTCGATATTTCCTGAGCCGCTTCCCAACGATTAAAACTATCACTATCGTGTCCAATTAAGAATATTTTTTCTGACCTGCTTAGACCATTTTTTATTTTTATTGGCGCTGAGAATCCACGTAAAATAGACGGAATTGGTTTTTCTAATATATTTTTAAAAAGAAATGATTGTTTTTCTTTTTTAAGGTTTATAAGCCTTGTTCCACCTGACAATAATTCCGTTCCATCACTACCTAACAAACCAATTTCAATAGGAATGTGCATAGATTTTTTGTCAGTTTGGCCCGGTGTATCAGGAATTGATTGCGTCATAGATATTTCATAGGTTTTTGCTATATCATCAAAATGACCAACAGTAGTTATTTCTGGTGTACCTGCCTGACTATACCATAATCTAAACTGCTTAAGGTCAATTCCAGAACCATCTTCCATCGCTAAAACAAAATCTTCACAAGTAACCGCTTTTCCATCGTGGCGTTGAAAATAAATATCCATTGCTTTTCTGTATTTCTCTGGACCAAGGATCCTGTGGATCATTCGAATAACTTCAGATCCTTTTTCATATACAGTCATTGTGTAAAAATTATTAATTTCCATGTAAGATTCCGGCCTGACAGGATGAGCCATTGGCCCGCTATCTTCTGCGAATTGGTGCTGTCTAAGTGTTCGCACATCATTGATCCGAGCTACGGCACGACTGCCCATATCAGATGAAAATTCATGATCACGAAACACAGTTAGTCCTTCTTTGAGACTAAGTTGAAACCAATCACGACAGGTAACCCTATTTCCAGTCCAGTTATGAAAATATTCGTGGGCAACTACAGTTTCAATAAAAGAAAAATCTGTGTCTGTCGCCGTCTCGGCCTTAGCCAATATGCATTTTGTATTAAATATATTTAAACTTTTATTTTCCATCGCACCCATATTGAAATGACTTACGGCGACAATATTAAATATATTAAGATCATACTCGAGGCCGTAAACTTCCTCGTCCCATTTCATCGAAGCTTTGAGCGAGGACATTGCATGAGGACATTTATCTAGATCTTCTTTTTCAACAAAAATCCTTAGGGTGACATTAATACCGCCTCTAGTTTCGAAATAATCTTCCAGATAATTCAGATTACCACCTACCAATGCAAATAAATAACTTGGTTTTGGAAATGGATCCTGCCATGTAACAAAATGCCTTCCCTCGTCCAGAAGTCCTTTATCAATTTCGTTGCCATTAGATAGGAGAACGGGAAATTCTTTTTTTGAAGCTTCAATGCGGACCTTATAAGTTGCCATAACATCAGGTCTATCTGGAAAATATGTAATCCTTCTAAAACCCTGTGCCTCGCATTGAGTACAAAACATGCCGTTTGACATATATAGGCCCTCAAGAGCTGTATTTTTTTCTGGGACAATGTCATTTTTAATTAAAAGATCAAATTCATTTGGTGTGTTATTAATGGTTAATGTTTCATTACCTAATACAAACTCAACACTTTTATTATCGAGCATAACTGACTTCAGTAAAAGATCTACGCCATCAAGGACCAGAGGGGCGCTCCCCTCACCTTGTCGACTTATATGCAGAAGTGATGTTACATGGGTAACACCATCATGCAGTTCAAATTTCAGATCAACAGTCTCAACTAGAAAATCAGGTTTTTTGTAATCAGATAGATACTTCGTTAATGGCACAACCGTATCTTGTACAATTTCAGGCATATTATTTTTCCACTTTACTTAATTAATAACAACTGACGCCTTGTATAGGGTTAGTTGTGACAGGTTTAATACCTTTTTTAGTTTCATGTGCATATTTCACCATAAGGCAAAACAAGAGAAAACAAAGGCGTGTTCTCTTCAATGGCTAAATTGGGCTCAATAATCGTCGCGGAGATAATCTTTAAATATTCAGTATTATATTTTACTGAACAGCAAATTTCGGGCTTAAGTTCTTTAGCGCCCTCCGAGTAACGATCTTGCACCAAAGATGAAATTTTCATAGCATACATATTTCTCACATTAAAATTATTACCGGGCACAGAGTAAATGAAATCAATCCTTCGCTACAATCAAATTATTTAAATTTTATAAATTTATTTCTGAATAGACATTTTGTAATGATTAATTTGCTAGATCCAAGTGACCAAATTTAAATTAATTAAGTTACCTCAATTATATTTTTTTATTATATTCAGATGGATACGGAGGTAATTAAATAGTATTTAAATAAATTGATCATTGTTCATTGGCATTAATTCGTTTAATTTTAATTTAATTAAACTCATTCATACTTGGGAAATAAAATAAGTGCTCGATTTTAACGATCCAATTATCACCTTAATGATACTGCCTTTTACCATCACAATTATTGGTCATGGGCTATTTCGTTTTTTTGCAGGGGAAGGCCTCGGCCACACTCTTGCCAATGGCTCTCTAATTATAGCGTTTATCATTACACTTCTAGTTTTTTATGGCTTACCCGGCATACCAATTAGAACTAACACCGACCAACTTTTGTTTATTTGCCTAATTTCCTTGTGTTTTGGTTTTTTGCAGGACCGCTATCCAAAAATCAACTTCTTATCACCAACCATCCATATAGCTTTAATGGTATTAGTTGTATTTTGGATTTATACAAATAATGGAAATTTTCCTGTTATCAGAACCAATTTATTCTCGCTGGCTTACATTACAATTCTGGCTATTACATTTTTTTTAAAATTAGAAGCTATACAATATAACGAACTACAGGCACCAATTGCTTTATTCTGGGTAGCTGTTGGGCTTTTTGTAGTAGCTAGAGGGTCCGAAATATCTATTAGTGAAAATTTAATGCTGATCCTTATTTCTGCCCTTGCTGCTTATCTTATTCTAAACTTTCCCAGACCTAAATTTCCTTTTGGAGCATCAGCACTTTATCCTGGCTACCTGATTATATTGAGCGTTGCAATGCAGATGATCAATATAGACCCCAGTCTTGTTTTCTCACTTTTAATTCTTAGTATAATTTTTTACACTGAAAATTTAATCAACTTTTTACCTGAAACATATGCTACCCCGCTAATCAAATTAGTAATGCCCGCCATTCCAATAGGGATTGCCTGGCTATTTTCATAATCCTGAAATGCATTAAATATATACTTTAGTAATTGAGTAAATTCTTCTTCGCTTCAGAACCTGCATAAATTGAAAATAAACCAGCATTATCACACACAAAAATAATTTAAAAAAAACTACAAAAAGTTCAAAGTTATTGGTTTTTCATACTTATAATCCTAATGGTAGCCTTTAAGGACCAAAATATTCATTAAAACTAATTTTATCTTTGCATAGACATGTTGACACATATGGCTATACTGCGCCAACTTTTAACCCGGCCTAACGGATTAGTGACAACATCATGACCCTAAGAAATATTGCCATTATCGCCCACGTTGACCACGGAAAGACAACCCTGGTTGACGGAATGTTCAAACAGAGTGGAATGTACCGCGATAATGAAAGCGTAGAAGATTGCGCTATGGACAGCAACGATATTGAAAAAGAGCGTGGCATTACAATATTTGCCAAATGTACGGCTGTAGAATGGGGCGATCACCGTATAAACATTGTTGATACACCTGGCCATGCCGATTTTGGTGGTGAAGTAGAACGCATACTCAGTATGGTTGATGGTGTAATATTGCTTGTCGATAGCGCTGAGGGCCCTATGCCACAGACTAAGTTTGTCACTGGAAAGGCTCTTGCTCTGGGCTTAAACCCAATTGTGATTATTAATAAAATTGATAAAGCCGACCGTCGTCCAGATGAAGTTCATGATGAAATATTTGATCTCTTCGTGAGTTTAGAAGCTAATGACCAACAGTTAGATTTTCCAATGCTATATGCCTCCGGCCGTGACGGTTGGGCCTCAAATGATCTTGATGGTTCTCGTGAGAATTTGGATCCCCTTTTTAAATCGATCATAGATTATTATGATAAGCCTGCCATGCGCACGAAGGAAATCATTGATCAACCTTTCACAATGCTTTCTACGCTTCTCGACCGTGACAATTTTATGGGGCGTGTGCTTACTGGCCGTATACAAACAGGAAAAATTAGTGTTAATGACCCGATTAAGGTATTAAATCAATCAGGTGAAACTGTTGAAACTGGACGAGCAACAAAACTCATGTCATTCGAAGGTCTGCAGCGCGTTCCCGTAGACGCGGCCATAGCTGGGGACATTATTGCTATTGCTGGCCTGAAAATCGCTACCGTTGCCGATACAATTTGTGACCCTGCTAACACCATTCCACTTCAAGCTCAACCAATTGACCCTCCTACCCTTTCAATGCGATTTTCTGTGAATGATAGTCCGATTGCTGGTCGCGAAGGAACAAAAGTAACATCCCGTATGATCCGAGATCGCCTTGAACGTGAATCAGAAGGTAACGTCGCCATTCAAATTACTGAAAGTGATGGTAAAGATAGTTTTGATGTTGCTGGTCGTGGTGAACTTCAGCTAGGGGTGCTTATTGAAACAATGCGCCGCGAAGGTTTTGAACTTTCTATTTCACGCCCGCGGGTTATTTACAGGGAAGATGAAACTGGTTCACGTACGGAACCCTACGAAGAAGTTGTAATTGATGTAGATGAAGAATACTCAGGTGTTGTTGTTGAAAAAATGGCAGAAAGAAAATCCGAGATGACTGATATGCGTGCCTCAGGTGCAGGCAAATCACGCATTACGTTTCTTGCACCCTCCCGTGGCCTTATAGGATATCACGGTGAGTTTCTTACTGATACACGCGGCACAGGCATTATGAACCGCACATACCACAGCTACGGAGCCTATAAGGGTCCTATACAAGGTCGCCGTGTTGGCGTGCTCATTAGTATGGGTGGAGGGAAAGCTGTAGCCTACGCTCTATGGGGACTAGAGGATCGCGGTACAATTCTAATTAATCCTCAAGAAGAGGTATACGAAGGCATGATCATCGGTGAACATGCTCGTGCGAACGACCTTGATGTAAACGTACTTAAAGGGAAGCAACTGACAAATATCCGTGCCTCTGGTAAGGATGATGCAATTAAGCTTACACCACCTCGCAAACTTAGCCTTGAACAAGCTATCGCTTATATTCAGGACGATGAGCTTGTAGAAATCACTCCAGAAAGTATTCGTTTGAGAAAGCGTTTCCTTGTTCCTCATGAGCGGAAAAAGGCAGCCCGGGCAGGCAAAGCTTAAATTAATAACATTAGTGCATTTATTCAAAAAGACCGTCACCGAGTTGGCGGTTTTTTTTATACACAACTTGACAATCTTGCTAAAATCATTGAAACAGTCGATTAGGAATTAGGAAGGTTTAAAATGATCATCAGCGAAGGTTTTAACCCTTATATCGACCTTATGCATGAGCTCGCTGACGCTGCTGCCCCCGTAAGTCTAAAATATTTCAAAAAAAATATCGATATTAGCAACAAAGGCCCAAAACTGAATAGCAGCTTTGATCCGGTAACAATAGCTGATCTGAATACAGAAAAAACTATTCGCGAAATAATCCGCAAGCATTACCCAGATCATAACATTATGGGTGAAGAGCAACCAGACGAACAAAAAAATAGTAATTATACTTGGATTATTGATCCTATTGATGGAACTAGAGCTTATATTACCGGTATCCCTACATGGGGGACCTTGGTAGCACTGAAGTATAAAGGAAAAACAATTGCCGGCATGCTTGATCAACCTTACCTCAAGGAACGTTATATTGGGACAAGCAAAGGTACACTGCTCAATGGAAATAAAATTAAAACCCGGGCATGCAAAACTATTCATGAGGCTACTATTTCCACAACAGATCCGTTAACTCTCTTTACAAATCAAAATGAACAGGACAAATTTCTCAGGATAGCCGCTGATGCTAAAATTATGAGAAATGGTTATGACTGTTATGCATACGCAATGGTGGCAGCAGGCTTTATTGATGTTGTCATTGAAAGTGGTCTTGAGGCTTATGATATACAAGCACTTATACCTATTATCGAGGGGGCTGGAGGTATAGTCACGAACTGGCAAGGTGCACCAGTAATTACTGGAGGTCAGGTTGTCGCTTCCGGCGATACAATAGTCCATAAACAGGTAATAAAATCACTAAATAAGGCCATTTAAATCATCACAGCTAAAAAAGTGCTGAAATTTATTTATAAAAACCTCAAACATAATTATTACTGGCAACATTAAGTTTCTGTTAAATAATTGTTCAGTTCCTCAAGCACCTCGTCGCGAAACTCATCAGTTTCGAGATATAATTCGTGCCTTGCGCCTTTAATTATTTTCAAAGTGGCATTCTGCATACCATCAAATATTTGGAATGTCCTATTATTATCAACCACGTATTCTTCACCTGCTAGCAATACAAGTAGAGGGGTTTTGATGCTGCTTAGGTAATTTGCGCTTTTTAACAACTTAATACTTTTCATTGCACCTTTTAACCAGCCAAAAGTAACGCCACCTACAAAGAGTTCTGGTTTTTCACTTAGAACATACTGAGCCCAATCATATCGTGCCCTGTCGTGGGTAAGACGACTAAAGGCATAATCATGATTAATCACACCGCTATGGCGAGCTTGACCAGTTGCATAAAAATTTGAAAATCCAAAAATATTCGCTAAATATGTATATATTTTCATAAAAAAGGATTTAGTTTTGTTGCGTATATAAAAATTAGTAAAGGGAGCCATAAGTACTGCTTTTTTAAATACGTTTGGGTAGTCATGCAAATATCTTATTGCCAAATGAGTACCCAAAGAATGAGAACATAAATAAAGTGGTTCCTTGCGGTTTTTGGGAATAATTAATCGTTCAACGATCTCGTGGATATCTTTTACAATATGTCCAAAATTAGGATTATGGCTTTTTTTATTGTTACTTAAACTACGATCAGATCCACCCTGCCCCCGATGATCATAACTGTAAACATCAAAGCCAACACCTTGCAGATATTCGATTAATTCTGTTTGTTTTTCAATAAAGTCTCGGTGACCATTTAGAAGCATTATAGTTGCTTTTTTTTCAACTGTTGCTGGAAATAAGCCCCATCGAAGTTGAGTACCATCATCTACTATAATATAATCTATAGAACTATTTTTTGGTAAAAAATTATTATAATTTAATGCTGTAATATCTTTCATATTTTATAATTACATTAAAGCATTTAAATCACAATATTAGTCTTGCTTATGAGCATAAAAAACTCTATTTATAATTATTATCAACAAACAAAAACTATTATAAATTATTATAAATGGAGTATATAAATGTCCCTTATCAACCAGAAGGCACCAGATTTCACAGCACAAGCAGTTATGGAAGATGATCAAATTAAAGAATTAAATCTTCATGACTACCTTGATGGTGATTATGGACTTATATTCTTTTATCCACTTGACTTCACGTTTGTTTGTCCATCTGAAATTATTGCATTTTCAAACCGTATGGATAAATTTAAAGCACTTGGCTGTAAAGTTGTTGGAGTGAGTGTTGATAGCCAATTTTCTCATTATGCATGGCGTAATACACCTGTTGAAAAAGGTGGCATCGGAAGTATTAACTTCCCACTTGTTGCTGATTTAACGAAGTCGATTGCATCAGACTACGACGTACTTATAGAAGGTGCCGGCGTTGCTCTTCGCGGTTCCTTCCTCATTGATAAAGCTGGAAACATACGCCACTATGTGATTAACGATCTTCCACTCGGCCGCAATGTAGATGAAACCCTTCGTATGGTTGAAGCACTTCAGTTCACTGAAGAGCACGGAGAGGTTTGCCCTGCTGGTTGGAATAAAGGCGATGATGGAATGAAACCTAGCGCAGATGGTGTTGCTAGTTACCTTGAAGGTCACGCTGAAGAACTATAATGATGTCAATAAATTTACGAATTACCCTCGCTTGAAAGAGCGGGGGTTTTTTATGTTTAAAGCCATTGCCTTTAACAAGAAGATTAAGTAGTCTTCGCCTTCGTCTATGACACGCACCCGTAGCTCAGCTGGATAGAGCGCTGCCCTCCGAAGGCAGAGGTCGAAGGTTCAAATCCTTTCGGGTGCACCAATTACCGCAGTTAAGTTATTGATTTATATTCATTATTTATCTAAATATAAAATTCTATCCCCCTTTTTATCCCCCCTTTTATAGTCGGTAAACTTCTTTTATTAGTCCGATTAACTTCATTGATAAGCTTTTCACATCATTGTTAATATACCTACTAGATTATCTTGGCCCTCGTTTCAATGGATCAGGATGAAATGGGTGACCGTCAGGCAACCCAGGCGGTACAAAGTTCCTCATCTTTTTAATTATTCGTAGATCCTCAATGGTTAATTCATTGTGACCTCTCTCATCAATACGTCTTTGCTGACCCTCAGTCGGTGTGAATGGATCAGGGCCGCCAACTTTACTTTTCTTACAAATGCTTCCTTAATTGTTAACAGACCAGATGTCTTATGCCACGGCTAGTGCTAATAGCGTTGCAGAGTATTTACTTTAATTATAAATTTTCTTAAATGGAAAAATACAAACTAATTCCTTATCGATGAATTTAAAATGAATATTATTTTCATTAATCACTAAATTGAGATCGATAGTTTCATTTTTTAGACCCTTTACTACAATTTTAATTTTTATTTATTTTTGTAACCTGACCAAGATCACTCCATACAATTTTATCTTTATAAAGTTCAATAGTTGTCGGTGTACTTTCCATCATATCGTCTAAAGAAAACTCTCTATTTAATTTAATTATACTAAGGATTTCTTTTGAAAACAGAAGGGATGTCAAGCCACAATTAATTTCGTCCATTAACCCATTCGAAATTGTATATTTATCTATATTTTCATCCATATCCTTGGAATTAAATATATACTTTTGAGGTTTTTCTGTTTCATTACAACCAATTAAAAATATTGATAATAAAAGGATTATATAATTATTTTTCTTCATGATAGTGTAACTTTCTTATTTATGATTTGTGCAAAATAAAATAAATATTTGTCGGTATTTTATAGAGTATTTAGCCAAAACCCAATTTTCAAGTTAGATTTAAAATACAAAGAATTCATCGATTATAATCTCTTTATCTAGAAACGACAATACTTCAATTTCTCTAATCTCATCTCTACCATCGTTTGAATTTACAACATTATAATCGATTGTTTCGACGATAACTGTACCCTGATTATCAAGAGTAATATTATATTGAGAAATCGGGCTTTTAAATATTGCCTTGTCATGACCATCACCCCCAAAAAGATAGTCGTTTCCTGGACCCAAAGCACTGGAAATAACGCGCATCTCCCCAGAGATGCTTACAGACGCTTCTATAGACAGTTATTACAGTGCCGTTAAAAAGTTACATCAAAAATTTACAGAATGGGGTCCGGCTACTTATATTGGGTATTAATTAACGTTCACGAAAGGCATTATCCTTTAACTTAAGGACAGGGTTCATTAGGTAGCGCATGACAGTCTTTTTGCCATTTAATATATCCACATCGGCTACCATTCCTGGAAGTATGGGCAGGGCACCGCCGTCAGCTGGTAAACTATTTTCTAACGTCCTAATTTGAACGACATACATATATTGATCCTGTTCATTTAAAATTGCATCGGCGCTAATGTTTTCGATATTTCCGTCAAGCGCACCGTAGCGAGAATAGTCATATGCTGTGAGTTTAACCCTAGCTGCTTGACCTGGGCGAAGGAATGCAATGTCTGAGGGTTGGACCTCTGCCTCAACCAATAGTGTATCATCAAGTGGCACTAGTTCAACAATTGGCATTCCTGCATTTACTACACCTCCCACTGTTGTGACTAAAACTTGATTAATTACACCATCGGTAGGTGCAATCAGATCTGTTCGGTTAACACGATCAGAAAGCGCCGGTAGTGCATCAACAAGTTTGTTTCGATTAAGTTCAGCTTCGTTAAGATCTGTAAGTGCTTTTGCACGAAATTTTTGCTTACCTGCTTCAATTTGAAGGTAAACTTCTTCAACAGATTTTTTTGCTTTCTCTATCTCTAATTCAGCAATTTTATAATCGCCATTAGCTTGGGTTTCTCTTTGCTTTGCGCGGATTAATTCTAATTTCGATTCAATACCCCGCTCCACGAGTGGTGCCAAAATTTCAACCTCTGCACTAGCAAGCGTACTTGCGGATTCTGCACTGATTAAACTTATTTTAGAAGAAATTTCTGATTGTTCCATTTGTTTAAGTTTGGCCTTCAGGGCATTTATAGACGCATCAAACTCGGCCCTACGTGCATTAAAAAGATTTAATTCACGATTAATTAAGTTCTCATGTGCGTTTTGAAACTTTACATCAAATTTAGGATCGGTAAAATTACTTTCCGCTTGAAGCCTGGCAATTAATGCGACGAGGGAAAAGTATTCTTCCTCATTTTTATTAAAATCTCCACCAAACTGTGTACTGTCAAGCCTAACTAAAACATCACCGGCGCTGACCCTATCACCCTGTTTAACAAAAATTTCTTTAACTATTCCGCCTTCTAGGTTCTGAATTACCTGAATTTGTTTACTAGGAACAATACGACCAGTAGCCCTTGTCACTTCGTCAAGTTCAGCAAGGGAGGCCCAGAGAATAAATACTAGAAAAAAACCAAATATGCTAAAAAGAAGGATATTAGCCGCTAATTTTGGCTTTAACATGACTTAGTCCTTTTGTTTAGAAGTGTTAGACAAATTATTATTTTTAGATGATAAAAATTTTAAAACATCATCTTTTAGGCCATTAGCTACAATTTTACCTTGTTCAATCACAATAATCCGATCTACCAATTCTAGCATCGTGGGCCTGTGCGTCACAAGAAGTAATGTGCTATCTTTAAGTTCCCGCTTTAGATTAAAAATGAGTTTCTGTTCGGAACGGGTATCTATTGAGCTTGTAGGCTCATCCATCATAAGCATAGATGTTTTTTTAACAAGACCGCGAGCGATGGCCAATGCTTGTTTCTGACCACCAGATAAACCTTCCCCTCGTTCTCTAAGTTGTAAGTCATACCCATTGGGAACAGAACCTAAGAAATCTTGTACACCACTTACATTAGCTGCGTGAAGTATCTGTTCATCTGTAATTTCTGAATCACCCATTGTAATATTTTCTTTGATTGTGCCGGAAAACAAGAATACATCTTGCAAAACAATTGCCATATTTGCCCGAATGTCTTCAGGAACAATTTGCCGTATGTCGGTATCATCAATCATAACCGCACCATCAAGGGGCTCGTATAATCCTGAAGCAAGCCTTAATATTGTACTTTTTCCAGATCCTATTTTTCCTAGTATTCCTATTTTATCGCCGGCGGCAACAGTAAATGAAACATCATCTAACACTCGGTTTGGTTGGTCGGGATATTTAAAAGTAACATTTTTAAATTGGATTTTTCCATTCATTTTTCTTCGGCGAAGAAAGTCACGATTACTGACGTCCTCACTTGGTTTTTTCATCAATTTATCGAGAGCAGAATAAGCAGTTTTGGCATGATTATAACGGGTAAGAAGGTTTGCAAGCTGGCCTAAAGGTGCAAGACATCGACCAGATATAATGACACAAGCAATCAACGCACCCATGGAAAGTTCCCCATCCATAATTAAAACAAATCCTACAGCAACAATACCAATTTGCGAAACCTGTTGAGCGGTTGCCGCGCTGTTGACAGCAAATTGACTAAACATCCGTGATTTAAGACCAATATTTGAGTCTTGATCAACCGCCCTTTCCCATCGATCATGAAACAATTTGTCGGATCCTAAACTTTTTAATGTTTCAAGGCCTGAAACCATTTCAATTAACGTACTTTGTTTGTTGTGGCCTTGTTGCATTCCCTCTTGGGAAAAGCGCGCTAAAAATGGTTGAATAAACACACCTATTACTAGAACAATGGGCACAGTGACAGCAGGAACAATTGCGATCGGTCCTCCAATTATATATATGACAATTAAAAATAATATAATGAACGGAATATCTACCAAGGTAGCAAGTGAGGCTGATGTGAAGAAATCACGTATTGATTCAAATTCCCTTACTGTATTAACCAGACCCCCATTTGATCCCTTTTGGGTAGCAAGTTTTAATTTCATAATTCGATCAAAAATTAATTTTGCTACTTTTTTATCGATCTTTTTACCAGCAGTATCAATAAAATTAGCACGTAAAAATTTAAGTAAAAAATCAAAACTGATCAATAATACCATCCCTATACAAAGAGCAACCAAACTTTCCACTGCGTTATTGGGGATCACTCGATCATAGACGGTCATGATGAAAATAGAGCTGCCTAGCGAGAAAAAATTTATCATAAATGCCGCTAATATAACTTGGCCATAAGTCCACCAATTTTGATGAAATGCTCCCCAAAACCAGTGATCTTTATTAAATAAATCTAATACTTTATTCGAGTTTTCATTCATCGCTCTTCCCGATTTAACAGTATATTGAGGGTTCCAAGCAATGTACCCATAGAATTTAGAAGGCGATATTTAGCAAGCTCAAATTCCACTATTCCACCCGAATATTGCTCTTGGGCATTGTGGTGTTCCCTTTCTGCTTCTAATAATGAGAATAAGCTGCCACCGGTAGCTTCAAACTGTTCACGGGTTTGATCTCTGTTTATTTTACTGGCTTCTGATGCCCGTTTAAGAAATAATATTTGTTTTTCTTGGCTTTGTTTGTTTTGAAAGGCAACCTTTATAGTGCGGTCCACTTCTCTCATAATGTTGTCCTGGGTATATTTTACATTTTCATAACTTTTAGAGGATTGTGCAATACGAGCTGAACTGGCACCCCCATTATATAAATTATAATTAACAAGGATACGGCCCGTTACGTCGTAGTCCGGGTTGCCACGTTCTAAGTCATATTTTGTTGCAGAAAGTTCGACTGAAAATTGAGGCAAAAGCTCGCCTTTTGCCGCTTTCATATTTTCTCTTGATGATAAGGAACGTGAAGACGCCATAGTCAAAAGCGGATTATTCTGAAATCCTAGTTGTAAAGCTTCGTTTTCAGTGATTGGCAATACCATGGACACATCTGGTCGCTTTATGTCCCCAGGTGCGAAACTATAAATTTCCTCATAATGACTGATTGCTTCTTCTAAATCCATATTCACACGAGCTGCCGATGTCTCCACTATAGCTAACCTTGATTGCATCAGTGTGACCTCCTGATTTGTACCTCGCCCACTATTGAACTTTTCTTGCACCATATTTAATATTTCGCGATGACGAGTAATATTTTTTTGATGTATTTCCCGCCTTAAACGTTGATATAGAACATAATAGTGTGCATCTACTGCCGCCATTGCAACGGAAGAAGCTTCATGGCTATATTCTTCATGTGCCGCAGTAAATGCGTATCTTGCAGCAGAAATTCGGCTCGATGTAGTCCCGCCATCGTATAGTAATTGACGTCCCACAAGTGAAATATTAGCCGCTGTGTCTCTTAAACTTCTCTGGGTGATATTATCAAAGCGTTCTTCAAAATTATCCGCTACACGTTGGCGACCAGTTAAATCTACATAAACATGCGGATATAGCCCTGCCCGAGCTTCATCTTCTTCAAAGCGCATTTTATCACGGGCGGCAACAGCTGCCGCTGTCCGGGGGTGCTCTGCAACAGCGATCTGGACGTTTTCTTTAAATATCTGTGAGTAAGCAGGTAAGATTGAAGAGCTATTTTCTAGAGGTTTTTCAATTTCTTGGGTATTTCCCTTAAGAGGTAATACTAGTGCCACTATCAGTAATTTTACTGCGCATAGGATAAATTTTGCATTCATGAAAAAATCTTACAATAAATTATGGTAAATTCAAATAATTATTTGCGGGCGGGAGCTATAGTAATCATCTGTTCTGATAAATCATCATTTAGCCCACTTATCATCATGTGTTTAACACCTGGCACAAATACAACATCATAAATTTCTTCAATGGTTTCATTCTCCACTGTGATGCTATGAAGGATATCCCCTTTAAGTGTGTCAAAGACAAATAAACTTACAAAAAAATTAACAACAGATTATAAAAAATCAGACGTTCTTCAACTAAACCTTGCTGGTGCTTTACAGTTGGGAACAATTGGGCGTATAAGTTGGTCTGTGGATGAAGACGACCAAGTTAGCTTTGTTATTGAGCCTAAAGCCCCACCCATTACTTACCAAAGGCATTTCTCTGTAAATTCTACCTTACATGATAGCCAATAGTCGAAAGCCTAAGACTAGCGAGAGAATAATTTGATAAGCATTAAGGATCATCTTTATGGAAAGAATAATTCAAATTTTTCATACTACCAAGCAATTATTAAAAAAATTCAAGAACAACAAATTACCTGCACTTTCACCTTTAGGATTAGCTTTAACGGCTTGCGGAGGTGGCTCCAGAGAGAATAACATTTCGGCTAATCAAGTTTTTGCTCAGAAAATTCCATTTGATATAAGTAGTGTGAATTTAAATGACTTACCTTGGCTAACACCGGCCTCAGGTGGATTTTTCGGAAAACCAGCCTTAATCAATAATGGGGACCAAAATATAATTATTATACCTGCCATGTTTAATGTGGAGCATGGCTCTTTTCAAACCAATACACCCGAAGGCCACTTATTTGTTTTCACACGAGAGAACGGTGTATTTAAGCAGGCAGAAAATATTAATTTCGTTGGTGCACCAAGACCATATTTATATGATTTTAATAATGATGGTGTTAATGAAATTGTTGGAATTACAACCGGCGAAGATGGAAGAATAATTCAAAGTGAGGCGGATGTTGGAACTAGACCGTTTTATTATGATTTTATGGACGGAAATGTAATTTATTTCGGAGCTACGCAATGGCAACATGCGTCGGCTTTCGAAGATGTTAATTATGATGGAATACCTGATCTAATTGTCGCTCCTATCGGCTACGAGCCACAAAGCGTAGTTTATAATATTTTAGATTTTTCAGAAATATCAATTCAACATACTTTTAAGGGCCATGGAGAGGGAGAAATTGCTTTTACTGATCTCGATGGAGATGGATTGTTAGAATTTGTTGAAACTGACAGCTCTTGGGACGGAGCGTTGAATAACAATGCATTGATGATTGATGTTTACGAAATAAATATGGATGGATCTGTTGCAAAGGTTCAAAGCGTGCAATTTGGTGAGCTGGATGGAAATCGCTTTTTGTTTAAAGAATGGAATGGAGCGGAGGAAAGTAATTATTATACTGGAAATGCATTTGGAATTGATTTTAATCTTCTGCATAGGTGGCATTCTGAGTTCATTGATATTGATGGAGATCTAGATGAGGATTTATTACTAATTTACTCAATAGATGATAATCCGTCTGATTTGTCGAGCGAGGATTCAAATTATGTTAATCCAATTCACATTATCACTATAGACGCAGTCGATGGTGCTCTAGATTACTCCACATTGGTAGTGACACCTGTCCCAGCAAATTCAGTTGGCAAGGGCTGGTCTTTCATGGATTTAGATGGAGATAGTTTTATCGACATGTATCTTGATATCGATCTGATTCCCTCAAGTTTCACGGGCAGTGACCTGGGTGATCGAATTTGGCTAAATGATGGGAGTGGGCTCTTTAATCCTATTGGAGATAGGGCAGATGATAGTCTCTACGGAAAGGAATTTATG
>Ga0209534_10000309_pt1 | contig 58412 bp, 50 predicted proteins | sample COG_07_FD_184751 | JGI IMG/M metagenome (GOLD analysis project Ga0209534, IMG submission 184751) | Pelagic Microbial community sample from North Sea - COGITO 998_met_07 (SPAdes) (version 2) | ecosystem: Environmental > Aquatic > Marine > Neritic zone/Coastal water | place: Helgoland, sampling...
TATCTACAAAGAAATTTATTATATAATAAGATTGACTGTTACTAAAGAGCGCGTATTTTCGATTTTATGACCCGTTTTATATCACTATTTATAACATGTATGTTTGTATTTAGTGCACCCAAACTGATTAGTGCTCAGGATTGTGGTGCTCCAGATGAAAGTATTTTATTTTATAGCTGTAATACACCAGCAAATATTTCTCTTAAATTCCACCCATTAGAATTATCCCACAGCTCTAATGATATTCTCTCTATTACTGGTGCATATTCAAGTGGTGACAGATTTGGAGTTGAGGGACTAGCATTTGGTGGTTTGAGACTTATTAGCTCAAGATTTCAAAGCTGGGATGGTGTTCTGCTTATATCCCCTAACGGTGCTCCTCATATATTTAGTGTGCGAAATATTAAATTATGGGAAAAAGACTTTGATCTCACAATAAAATCTGAACGAAATAGTTTTATCAAACTTGCACAATTAAAAGGGTGGAGCATGATACAATCTCATTTATTAATATCTGATGGAAATTTAGATTTATATAATGTTGATAATGCACGTCGATTTATGAGAAGAATGTTTTTTATCAAGAAGTCAGGGTGGGGAGTTTATCAAACTAAAACAGCTTCCACATTATACGAAGCAGCTTCAGAGATTAAGTCTAAACATAGCCCTGATATGGTAATAAATCTTGATATGGGTGCCTATAATTATTGCCAAATTTCAACAGATAAGGGGCCTAAAGCATGTGGGGAATTGTTAACAAATTCTGAAAATCTTACAAATTTAATAACAATTCAACTATTAGAAAAAAATTAGCAATATGTTTCTGGACCGACATACTGACTCACTGAATATCGATCACCATATGCCCATCCAATTGGAAGGATAGCTTCTATTTCGCTCATTTGATCATGTGACAAATTTATTTCAGATGCATTTACCCATTCCATTAAATGTTTGCTAGTCCGTGTTGCAGGAATTGGAATTAGATGCTGCCCTCTATTTAAAACCCATGCTAGAGCAGCGCAAGCAGTGCTCATTTTATTATCTAAAGCCCAATTTTTAAAGTTTTTTATCATAGCTAAATTGTCTGAGAGGTTTGGTTCCATAAAGCGAGGATTATTTATTCGTAAATCTGGTGATGTCATATTTTTTCGTTTAGCTGGCTTATCTGTAAGCATTCCTCTTCCCAAAGGTGAAAATGGAACAAATGAAACACCAAGCTCTGAACAAGTTCTTATCAACCCTAAATCTGGTAATCTTGACCAAAGTGAGTATTCGTTTTGCACTGCCATACAAGGATGAATTTTGTGGGCTCTTCTGAGTGTTGTTGGGGAAACTTCAGACAGGCCGTATCCACCAATTTTTCCAGCTTTAATAAAACCTTGTAAAGTATTAACTACTTCTTCTATGGGACGATTTGCTTCACGGCGATGAATATAAAACAAATCAACATAATCAACACCTAATCTTTGTAAAGATTTATCAAGAGATTTGCTTAAATAATCATTGGAATTATTAAATTGCCGAACAGGTTCAGTTTGAATTCCTGATTTAGTTGCTATTTTTATTTTAGCATTTGTTTCTCTTAAAAATTGTCCTATCAGATTTTCAGATAAACCATTTCCATAAACATCTGCAGTATCAAAAAAATCAATTCCATTATCATATGCGGAAGCTAAACATCTTTGCGATGTTTTATCATCTGTTGGGCCAAAAAAACCAGTTATGCTCATTGCTCCAAAGCCAATTGAGCTAACATATAATCCGTCATTTCCGAGTTTTCGATTTTTCATGGAAGTCTCCTTTTGAAATAGATTAGCCAATGTGAAAGATAATTCAATGTAATGTTTAATAAGATTTTTATTCTTCGATATCCTAATTGTTTACACAAACGATTTGCATGATATAAGGCAATTATTAGTATACAAAGAGATAATTATGATAAAAGTTTTTGGACATAAAGCACCTGATACAGATGCAACAGCTTCTGCAATTATCTGGGCATGGTACTTGGAACAAAAGGGTATAGACGCTACCCCTTATGTACTAGGTGATCTAAATACAGAAGCTGCATATGTAATAAAATATTGGGATTATGTTTCACCAGAAGTTTTAAAGTCTGTTGAAAGAGATGAAGATGTAATAATTGTTGATACTAATAATCCTTCAGAATTACCTGATAATATAAATGATGCTAACATTATTGAAATAATCGATCATCACCTTTTGACAGGGGGCTTGAAGACAAAGGAACCAATCAAAATAACTATTAAACCTTTAGCTTCAACAGCAACAATTATGTCAGAAATGATGGGTGATGATTTAGCTAATGCCCCAAGAGAAATAAAAGGACTAATTCTTTCATGCATAATTTCGGATACTTTAGAATTTAGAAGTCCTACTACAACAAGCACTGATATTGAGTTAGCTAAAAATCTTTCTAAAGATTTGGAATTAAGCCTGTCTGAGTATGCTCAAAAAATGTTTGAAGCAAAATCAAATATTTCCCAGTTTTCTGATAAAGAATTATTACGAATGGATTCAAAAGAATATGAAGTTAACAATGTAAAGATGCGAATATCGGTACTTGAAACAACAAGCCCAGATATTGTTTTAGCTAGAAAAGATAGTTTAATTGCTGAAATGAAAAATGTTGCAAAAGAAGATGGTGTAGACCAAGTTTTATTATTTGTCGTTGATATATTAAATGAACAATCAAATCTTTTAATTCCAAATCAACAAGTAAAAGATATTGCAGAAAAATCATTTAAAGTTGTTATTGAAGAAGATATTATTGTACTTCCAGGGGTAGTATCACGTAAAAAACAAATTATCCCGAATTTAGTTATATAATGGATATATAAGCCATTAAATATTTTTTAAGGCTTTCATCTTTCTTATGTTTTACTGATAATAAATTAGATTTTATTTTTTAAAATACTTTAAGGCTTTCTAGTGGAATATTCTGATGATCAAGCTGTAGCGTATGATGCCGTATCAGAAGCAATGATGTCAGCTGGTATTGATTTAAAAAATGATAATTTATTACCATTAAGCGAAAACAAAAATAAAATATTAGCTATTTTAGGAAAAGCGGGATCTGGAAAAACTTTATTATTGGGAAACCTAGCAGAAGCTCTTGTTAATGCTGGTGTTGAGTTGGTATCAGGTGATCATGAAGGTAAAGCTCGAAAAGATCGCCGGACTTTAGCAATATTAGCACCTACAAATAAAGCAGCAAGTGTCTTGCGAAATAGAGGTGTTCAAGCAACAACTATTCACAGAATTTTGTATACACCAATGTATGATCCTGAATATGAAAAATTTTCAGAATGGTTAAATGGAAATGATGAACGTCCCGTTATTGAGGGATTAAATGATATTGCCTTTGACAGAGCTGCATTATTTTTTAAAAACAATAAGTCGATACCTGGAGCTCTAGCGGCAGCTGGTTTACGTGGTTCAGACTTTATAATTGGATGGAAAAGAAGAGAAGAGCCCCTAGACATTGGTTTTATCGATGAAAGTTCAATGTTGGATGATCGACAGTTTGAAGACCTGAAAGAAATATTTTCTACACTCATTTTGTTTGGTGATCCAGCGCAGTTGGCCCCGGTAGGTCAATCAGGTGCAATGGCATTTGAGAATATACCAAAATCTAAACAGTGCCATTTAACCCGAATACATCGTCAATCTGGTGATAGCCCTATTTTAGATTTAGCACATTCATTATCAGATCCAAAATTAACTTTTCAAGAATTTGAACGACAAATTGAACTCATAGCTAAAAAAGACGATAGAGTTGTTTTGTCCCAATCTGTTCAATCCGATTTAATGGCAAGATCACCAGTTTTAGTATGGCGAAATGCAACACGCATACGGTTAATTCAAGCATTTAGAAATGCATATGAGGCTCCTGATGATCGTTTATTATCTGGGGAACCTTTAATTTGTGATGGTATAGAATTACCTATGAAGCATAGGAAAAAACGTATTGATCTAGAAGCAAGGGGATTAATCAAAGGAGCTCAATGTGTTTATTTAGGGGATGGACGTAAGCCAGGGTTCTCTAGGTTGCATGTAATAGGTGCAGAAGATCCCCAAGTTTCTGCGGCTAGTATTATCAAGATAGAAGCACCTGACCAAGAAGAACCTTTTATACCTTTTGCAGCTAATATGGGCGCTGCGTTTGTTCATGGGGCAGCTTGCACGATACACAAATCACAAGGCTCTCAGTGGAAAGAAGTTCAAGTATTTGCACCGGATTTATTTGTAGCAGCAAAAATGGGACGGGAAGAAGCTGGAATACCATTATGGAAAAGATTAGCTTATGTTGCAATTACAAGAGCAATTGATAAATTGTATTGGGTAAAAGCGTATAAATTAGCTCGACCAACTGGCCCACTTCATACCGATGATTTGAGAAGTCAAATCTCTAATGAATTAACATTAGAGCCTATTGAATAATTAGTAATAGTGTTCATTTTATTAATATAATTATATTTTTAACCGCACTTATTTATAAATAATCTAATTTAAAAAATAAGGTTCATCATTACCATAGAAACTATCAAGAATAATACTGTCATAATACCACCAGTTTTGACAAAATCAGCAACCCTATAACCTGCTGGTCCCATAATTAATGCATTGACCTGATGGGTTGGTATTAAAAATGAATTAGATGTTGATATAGCAACAGTCATTGCAAATATTGCAGGATCACCACCAGATGCAATAGCAATTGATACAGCTAAAGGAACTAATAGGACTGTTGCCCCAACATTAGACATTACTAATGTAAAAATAGTAGCAAGTATAGCTATTCCTACTTGAAGTGCCCAAATTGGCCAACCGTCTAATATTGTTAAAACTCCTTGAGCTATCCACTCTGCAGTTCCTGTGCTTTGTACAGCGTGCCCTAAAGGTATTAGTCCTGCTAATAAAAAAACAGTATTCCATCCAACTGCTTTATAAGCTTCATCAATACTTAATACTCTAGATACTATCATTCCTACGGCACCCACTAAAAGGCAAAGTGACAACCGCATAGGTGAAAATAATATCAGTGCAAGTGCAATTGAGAAAAACAATACAGCCCATCCAACTTTTTGTGGGCGGAGTTCTTCTTGGGGATAGTCTGATGTTATTATTACAAAATTCTTATCTGATTTTAATCGGGTTAATGCTTCCCATTGGGTTTGAACTACAAGGGTATCACCTGCGTGTAATTCCATAACGCCTATTCGGCTTGGCTGATGTTCATCGGTTTCAACATGACTATATGTTTCTTCGCTTCTATAGATTGCTAAAAGTGCCATTCCATATATTTTTCTAAATTGCATTTCACGAGCAGTTTTTCCAATGACAGATGAATTTGGAGGAATGACTACCTCTGCAACTCCAGCTTTTGTAGGTACAAATTCTTCAGCAAAAACATCTAAACGTGGTTTAACCTCTAAGCCATAATCTTCACACATTTCTTGGATTACTTTTTTGCGGCCAAGAATTGCCAACCTGCATGGTGGAGTAATTTTTGTATCTAAAGTTGGGCCAACCCATCTATTTGCATTGTGGTAAGTTCCAATTACATAAATATGATGGGCGTCCATTAGGTCTCCTAATGTTTCGCCCATTAGTATAGAGCCCTCTGGGACAACCACTTCAACAATGTCAGCTTTTAGCCCATAAATTCTTTTTAGGTAATCTTTCATCGATTGGCCGGCAGATCCAGCTGTCCTGCCGCCTGACCCTGGTAGTACCCATTTGCCTAGAAAAACAAAATATAATATTCCCGTAATCACCAAAGCTAGGCCAATTGGAGTAACCGAAAATAAACTAAATGTTTCCATTTTCAATTCATTGGGTAATTCAGAATTAGAAGTAATAATTAAATCATTAAGCAAAATTAAAGGTGATGAGCCCACCATCGTCATTGTTCCACCTAAAATTGCACAAAAACCCATTGGCATCAAAAGCCTAGACATGGGAATTTCAGTTCTAGCTGAGATTCGACTTACTACTGGCAAGAATAAAGCAGCTGCGCCTACATTTTGTAAAAAACTAGAAATAAAACCTACTGATCCAGAGACAACAGGAATAATGCGTTTTTCAGTAGTCCCACCATATTTAAGAATACTTGCGGCTACTGTATTCATCAGGCCTGTCTTATCCAATCCAGCACCAATAATCATGACGGCAATTATAGATATAACTGCATTAGATGCAAAACCATCAAATAAATGATTAACATCTGCAAGGCCACTTAAAGATGGTATGTAACTTAAAGCACCTAGTAGAACCATTACCACTATAGCTGCTAAATCAACACGTACAATTTCTGAAACAAATAAAAATATTGTGAAAGCCAACAAGCATAATACTGCAATCATTTCAATGTTAAGTGCTATTAAGTCCATTGATTTCTCCATCAGGATTTAAAAGTATTCTTTAACAATATAGAAATCTGTATTGATTAGCATCAGAAAAACGCAAAATATTTTAATTTTTTTAACTTAATTAATTATCTTTTAGTTGAGCTAAAATACACATCATTTCAAATACAATTGAAATACCTAACCAAGAAGTTGCTCCAGATTGATCGAATGGAGGTGAAACCTCAACAAGGTCCATACCAATTAAGTTCACACCCTTTAATTCGCGCACAACTTGAAGTGCTTGAAAGCTATTTGGCCCACCAACTTCAGGAGTTCCAGTCCCTGGCGCAAAAGTAGGGTCAATGAAATCAATATCATAAGAACAATAAGTTTTATCATTACCAACAATATTGCGAGCTTGTTGCATTACATCTTTAATTCCTCGCTCGAATAACTCTTCAATTTGAATGATTGTGACACCTTGTTTTCTGCCCCATTCGATATCTTCTCCATCATACATACTTCCCCGAATACCTATTTGAATAACACGTTTTGGATCAAGTAAGCCCTCTTCAATAGCACGTCGAAATGGCGTGCCATGTGTATATTTATATCCATCAAAATAGCTTTCAAAGAGATCAGTATGAGCATCAAAGTGTATCATCCCAACTGGGTTTTCAGCTGCTAGTGCCCTCAAAACTGGTAAGCTTGTTAAATGATCACCACCAATAGTCATTGGAATAATACCTATTGATTTAACTTTTTTATAAAAATCAGTAATACGTGACATACAATCTTGTATATCCGCAGGGTTTACAGGAGCATCACCTAAATCAGCAAAGTTCGCAATTTCAAATGGTTTTATTCGAGTAGCACCATTCATAGCTCGTATCATTGTTGATAAATCTCTCATTTGACGTGGGCCATGACGTGGTCCAGGTCTATTTGTAGTGCCAGCATCCCATGGAACTCCAATTAACCCAAAATCAACATTATTAATCTGTTGGTCGTTTAATTCTAAATGAGGTAGTCTCATAAAGCTTGGAATTCCAGCAAAGCGAGGTAGTTCCATTCCATCTACTGGTTGAAAAAATTTATTTGGTGATGCACTCATTTGTATTCTCCCTTGTTGTAAGAATGTTTGCATCTTTTATAAAACTAAGCCAGTATTTTAATTGAACTCACAAGGAAAAATTATGGCAAAAACTATACTCATTACAGGGGCAAGTAGCGGTATTGGTGCTTTTGTTGCTAAACTATTTTTAGATCGTGGATGGAATGTAGGTCTAGTAGCCCGTCGTAAAGATAAACTAGATGAAATCGCAAAAAATTATGATAATTCTTTATGTTTAAAATGTGATGTTAGTAAAGAAAAACAGATAGAAAATGCTTTTGAATTAATGATTGACCGTTTTGGTGAGGTAAACGTATTGTTTAATAATGCTGGAATTTTTACTCCTCAAGCACGTATTGATCAAATTGATATTAAGGACTGGCAGAAATCTATTGATGTCAATTTGACTGGGATGTTTTTGTCTGCTCGAGAAGCTTTTCGCCATATGAAAAAAAATGGTGGGCGTATCATTAATAATGGATCAATCTCTGCCCATACTCCTCGCGAAGGATCTGTGCCATACACAACTACAAAACATGCAATAACAGGTTTAACTAAGACCATAGCATTAGATGGGCGAGAGCTTAATATATGTTGTGGACAAATTGATATTGGAAATGCAAACACAGAAATGGTTTCAAATCTTAGTCATTCTGATCATGTGGTTGAAACTATGGAAGTATCTGATGCTGCTGAGGCTGTTTGGAATATGGCACAGTTGCCTTTGAGTACAAATGTTTTAACAATGACTATTATGGCAAATAAAATGCCATTTATTGGAAGAGGCTAAATTAATTTACTCATCACAATAGCTGTAATTTTTTTACCTTCAGGTGATGTATAGTAATTCTTACGCTCACCTTTAATTTTATATCCGCATTTCTCATATAGCATAAGTGCTGGAGCATTATTTTTTGCAACTTCAAGTATGATCTTCTCAACATTTTCATTTAAACATAATGTTTCAAACTCATTAAGTAATTTCTCTGCAATTCCTATCCGGCGATTTATTGGATCAACTGCTATTGTAAGAATTTCAGCTTCAAATCTTGTAAGCATACCAAGTAAAAAAGAACGTTTTTCTGATATTAAAAAAATGGAGTCTTTAATTAATAATTTATCAAACTCTGAAGCTGACCATGGGCGTGGAGTAATAAATGATTTTGCATGTATTTCAGCTAAAAGTTCTGGATTCATGGTATTATTTTTGGAGGCTGTTCTTTTGGCAAACTAGCGTTTGGCTCTTGGAGGTATAATGGCGCTGGGCGTGAGTTTTTGTTTCCAATTCTAGTTATAGCTAATTGGGCAATAGCGCTTGGTAAGGTATTCTTAGGTCTCTTAGAATTTTTGAATAAATTTATATTTTTATCATCTGAACTGACTATTGCATTAATAGACAAGTCTTGATTCTCAATTTCTACAATTTTTGGATCGTTTATAGCAATGCCATTTAGGAAATCTTGAATATATATTCTTTCTCGTCTAGCGTCCATTATTACGGATAAAGGGCCTTTAGAGTCTAATGCCATTGCATCTAGCCTTGAAATGCCTATTGCAGGTTTGGATAATGAAAGTGCTAGACCTCTTGCTGCGGATACACCAACTCTCACGCCAGTAAAGTTTCCTGGTCCAACACACACACCAATTACATCTATATTTTTCCAACTAAGTGATGCTGAATTTAAAATTTCTTCGCATAATGGAAATAATCTTTCTGCCTGCCCTTTAACCATAAGTTCGATGCGTTCCTCGAAACATTTGCCATCTATAAATAAAGAGACCGCGCAGTGCGCGGCCGAAGTATCAAATGCAAGTACACACTCTTTAAGCGGCAACAGGACGCACCTCAGTTACTTCTGGTATATAATGCCGTAATAGATTTTCGATGCCCATCTTTAAGGTAATTGTAGAGGATGGACATCCTGCACATGCTCCTTGCATATGAAGATAAACTATACCACGCTCAAAGCCATGAAATGTAATATCACCACCGTCTTGAGCCACAGCTGGGCGTACTCTTGTGTCTAATAAATCTTTAATTTGATTAACGATATCAGAATCTTCTCCACTATGCTCAGCGTGACCTCCTGAATTATCTTCACCTTCAATAACTGGCTGACCAGATTGAAAGTGTTCCATAATCGCTCCAAGAAGTGCAGGTTTTATATGATCCCAATCAAAATCGTCCAATTTTGTAATTGTTACAAAATCTGGTCCCAAAAAAACAGCTGTAGCGCCTTCAACAGCAAATATTCTTTTAGCTAATGGAGATGATGCACCAGCATCAGGCGTCGGAAAATCAGCTGTTCCCATAGCCATAACTGTTTGGCCTGGTAAGAATTTTAAAGTTGCTGGATTTGGCGTAGATTCTGTCTGAATAAACATAAAGGTGCATCCTTATTTATGAAGTATATATATCGCTTTTTTATATCGTAAAGTCAATATTTAGAATAATTCTAAATTATCATAAGATTTAAATACTTGATACTAATTCCCAAATCTATCCATTAATTTCTGGATTGGAGATCGTTTATCTATTTCTGGAATATCTTTAGAAATAACAGGCTCTATTTTCTTTTTTATTGGTTTTTCACGTTGCGGAACAGTTCTCATCGCTACAGTATTCATAAATTTTGCAGGTTCCCCTTTGGCAAGATGAAATGCCCCATCACTTATTCCAAATATTAAGTCGTTTAACCAATCTGCATCACTTTTAGAAAAGTCATTCAAAACATAATTAGCGACTCTATCTTTATGGCCTGGGTGACCAATCCCCATGCGCACTCTCGTGTAGTCTGATCCTATGTGTTGGTGTATGGAGCGTAAACCGTTATGACCAGCATGTCCTCCTGAAATTTTTACACGTAATTTTGATGGAGAAAGATCTAGTTCATCATGAAACACAATAATATCTTCGATCTTAACCTTATAAAAATTCATAGCCTCACTTACTGATTGGCCAGATAAATTCATAAATGTATCAGGCTTTAATAGGATGATTTTTTCCATACCTAAGGTTCCACTAGATATTTGCCCCTGGAATTTATGTTTCCAGGATGAAAATGAATGATCTGTTGATATTTGGTTTAAAGCCATAAATCCAATATTATGCCTATTGTTAGCATATTTTTTACCCGGATTTCCTAAACCAACGAACAATTTCATAATTTATCACTTTTTTAAATTATATTTATTTTAGAACTTTAAATCATTAGTTACAAATTATTCTAATATAAATAATTAAGCTATTAAAAACCATTAAGAATAAAAAAAGCCCGCACAAATTGCACGGGCTAATAATAATTTTATGAAGAAAATTTATTTTTCTTCATCTGATTCAGGTGTATCAGTTGCTACATCTGCGTCTGCTTCTGCTTCAGAAGCTTCATCTTCTTCATCAGTTGCGCCACCAGGTGCTGCAATATTAGCAATTACAAAATCACGATCTGCAATAACAGGACGCGTGCCTTCTGGTAGTGTAATATCTGAAATATTTATAGTTTGACCAATCTCAAGATTTTCCAAGTCGGCTTCAATATGATCTGGAATATTACCAGCAGTCACCATTAGTTCAACTTCTTGGCGAACAATTGTCAATGTTCCACCTTTTTTCAAACCAACACTTGTTTCTTCATTTAAAAAATGAACTGGAATATTCATATTAATTCGACTGTCACGGTTTAGTCTAAGAAAGTCGATGTGAGTTGGTAAGTCTTTTACAACATGTCGTTGAACTCCACGACACACTGCTCTTACGTCGTCGGCACCTTCAACTTTTAAGTTGAAAAGTGTAGACATAAAACCACCATCTTTTAATTTTTTAAATAAGATATTGAAAGGTATTGTTATAGCCTGTGGTTCTTTGCCACCACCATAAACAACTCCAGGCACTAGGCCATCACGACGTGCTTGACGGGCGGCTCCCTTGCCTGTCCCCGCGCGCGGCGTTAATTCTAGATCAGGAATTTTTCCTGCCATAATAATTCTCCATAAATTAGGGCCATCCTCCAGGGTGTATGGCCATTGAAAGCGCCGTATAGGACAGTTTTCCCCTGATGTGAAGAGATTTATTTAAGGAAACTTAATTTAAAGTTTTTATATTTTAGAACATATATTTTAGAATTTTTTGTTTTGTGTGAGGGAATGTAAATTTTTTTTATTCCCAATTACCTCTAAAATCTTTTGGGATTAATAAATTTTTTCGACTCATGTTCTCAACTGATTGTTCACCACAAAGCGCGATAGTAGTATCTAATTCTTTCTGTATGATTTCTAATGCTTTGGTGACACCTCCTTGTCCCATTGCACCAAGGCCATAAATGAAAGGTCTCCCTATCATTACACCTTTAGCGCCTAATGAAACAGCTTTTGCTACATCTTGGCCGGATCTAATGCCCCCATCTACCCATACCTCAATTTTACCCCCAACTGCGTCAATAATTGAAGGGAGAGATCGAATTGATGAAAGAGCGCCATCAAGTTGGCGGCCGCCGTGGTTGGAGACAACAATAGCGTCTGCACCTGTTTTTACTGCCATTTTTGCATCTTCAACGTCTTGGATGCCCTTTAGTATAACTTTTCCACCCCAACGCTTAATCATCCAATCTAAATCGTCCCAATTCAGAGTGCGCAACAAATTATTTGCAGACCATTCAGACAAACTTGTTAAGTTTTTGACACCAGAAGCGTGGCCAACAATATTTGCAAAACCATGGCGTTTTGTTCCCATCATTCCTAAACACCATTTTGGTTTTGTTGCCATATTAATTATGTTCTTAAGTGTTAGCTTGGGTGGTGCTGTCATTTGGTTTTTTATGTCTTTATGGCGTTGTCCCAATATTTGTAAGTCTAGGGTAATAATTAGAGCTGAACATTTTGCCTCTTTGGCGCGATCTATTAAATTTTCTATAAATGGTCGGTCACTCATACAGTAAAGCTGGAACCAAAAAGGTTTAGATGTATTTTTTGCTACATCTTCAATCGAACAGATAGACATTGTTGATAAAGTAAAAGGAACTCCAAATTCTTCAGCTGCTTTTGCAGCTTTAATCTCTCCATCTGGATGTTGTAATCCTGTTAGACCAACTGGGGCTAACGCAACCGGCATAGTAGCATCTTGGCCTATTAACTTAGTTTTGGTTGTCCTATTTGAAATATCTACCGCAACCCTTTGTCTAAAATATAACTTGTTAAAATCGCTTATATTTTCACGTAATGTTTGTTCTGTCCAAGATCCACCAATTGTGTAGTCATAAAACATTTTAGGTACACGTCGTTTGTAAAGAGGCTTTAAATCATCAATTGTGGTAATAATTTTCATTAGTTTCTCGATTGGTAAAAATATTTTACCAATTTATCAGATTGATTTTATTTCGTCAATTATGTTAATTTTTTGCGCTATGTGCTCCATCTGCTAAACTTTTAACAAAACTTAAAACACTTTCAACAGACTCACCTGCAGCAATTTTTGACACTATAGCAGATCCAACTACAGCTCCATCAGCATGTAGTGCCATGTCATGTGCCGCTTCAGGTGTATTAATTCCAAATCCAACAACAATAGGTAGATCTGTACTTTCTTTTATGCGTTTAATTTCAATACCAACATCTGCTGCATTTGCTGAACCTGCACCCGTGACGCCCGTAACCGCAACATAATAAATAAATCCACTAGTGTTTGGAATAAGTTTAGGTAAGCGCTTTATATCTGTTGTTGGCGTTGCCAGTCTAATAAAATCTAAACCCATATTTTTTGCTGGAATACATAATTCTTCGTCTTCTTCAGGCGGCAGATCTACTACTATCAAGCCATCGACCCCAGCATCTTTTGCATCTTTTATAAATTTGTCTACACCGTGACTATATATAGGATTATAATAACCCATTAATACGATAGGTGTCTCATTGTCAGTTTCACGGAAACTTGCAACCATTTTCAGGGTTTTATTCAGCGTCATTCCACCTGCCAATGCGCGCTGCCCAGCCAATTGAATTGTAGAGCCGTCAGCCATTGGGTCTGTAAATGGCGCCCCTAGTTCTATAATATCAACTCCTGCACCTGGAAGGCCTTTAACTATTTCTAAAGTGGTATCATAATTTGGATCACCTGCCATAATATAGGAAACAAAAGCTGACTGACCTTTTGATTTTAAATCTGCAAATTTATTAGCAATTCGTGACATTATAATAATCTTTCTTAGTTTAAAAAAATCTTTGCGGCAAAAATTGAATAATTTCAAGTGCTGGATTACTTGACCTTTGCCCTAATCAAACGATAGATGCCACAAACATAAATTTAAAGGTTGAAAATCATGGGTTTCAAAACTGGTATTGTCGGCATGCCGAATGTTGGTAAGTCAACACTCTTTAACGCGCTAACCCGAACTGCGGCTGCTCAAGCCGCTAATTTTCCTTTCTGTACAATAGAACCAAATACTGGTGAAGTGTCTGTCCCTGATGAGCGATTAGATCTTTTATCGAAGATTGCAAACTCTAAAACAATTATTCCTGCTCGAATGACATTTGTTGATATAGCAGGTCTTGTTAAAGGAGCTTCAAAAGGCGAAGGATTAGGAAATCAATTTCTTGCAAATATCCGTGAATGTGATGCAATTGCACATGTATTAAGATGCTTTGATGATGATGATGTTACGCATGTAGATGGACGAGTTGATCCAATAGAAGATGCAGATACTATTGAGACTGAATTAATGTTGGCTGATTTGGAGAATATTGAAAAGCGTATGCAGGGTTTAGTACGAAAGATTAAAGGTGGCGATAAAGATGCAGTGATGCAAAATGACTTACTTAAAAGAGCCAAAGATGCTTTGGAGGCAGGTAAGCCCGCTAGAACTTGTCAGATAGAAATTGATGAAGAAAAGCAGTGGAAATTGCTTACATTATTGACTGCAAAACCTATTCTATATGTTTGTAATGTAGAAGAAGATAATGCTGGAAATGGAAATGCACATTCAGATGCAGTTGCAAAAATGGCATCTGATCAAGGAGCTGTTTCTGTAGTTATTTCTGCAGCGATTGAAGAAGAAATCAGCCAACTGGAAACTGAAGAAGCAAAAATGTTTTTAAATGAGCTGGGATTAGAAGAAGCAGGATTAGATAGATTAATTGCTGCAGGATACGGTTTACTTGGTTTGCAAACTTATTTCACAGTTGGCCCAAAGGAAGCTCGCGCTTGGACTATACGTAAGAATACGTCTGCTCCACAAGCTGCTGGTGTTATCCATGGGGATTTTGAGCGTGGTTTTATTCGGGCAGAAACTATTGCTTATGAGGATTATATAGATTGTAATGGTGAGCAGGGTGCAAAAGAAAAAGGAAAAATGAGAGCTGAGGGTAAAACTTACATGGTTTCTGATGGTGATGTACTTCATTTCTTATTTAATACTTAAAATACAATATAAAAGACATTCGTATAGCTTTAGGGCTATATTGCCTATCTAAATTTAGATTTTAATGCGGCTTAACGAATTTGATCTAGGCTTTCTTTTATGTTGTGATCAATAGAAATGTTTTTTTATTGTCTTGTTTGCTGTTCTTCATAACAACGTCAATTTTTATATCAATTAATTATAAAATGCATTAGCAACAGTTATAATTGTAATAGTTTGGTTAGGAATTTTTTGTGCAACAACTGTAATGTTGTGTAAAAAAATTAAAGGAGGGCTTGTATGAATAAAATTATGAATCATTTGCCAACGGCAGATTTGCAGGCATTGGATGCAGCGCATCATATGCACCCTTTTACTGAAAATGCAGATTTAGCAAAAAAAGGTGTAAGGATAATTACGGCTGCTGATGGGGTGATGCTCACTGATTCAGATGGTGTGCAAATATTAGATGGAATGGCTGGATTATGGTGTGTTAATATTGGCTATGGCCGTAAAGAATTAGCAGATGTTGCATACGCTCAGATGCAACAATTACCATATTATAACACTTTCTTTCAAACTAGTCATGTCCCTGCAATTTCTCTTTCCGCAAAATTAGCTGAGGTATCACCTCAAGGTTTTAATCACACCTTTTTTGCGACAGGTGGGTCAGAAGCAAATGATACGAATATAAGAATGGTTCGGCACTATTGGGCAGCCAAAGATAAACCCTCTAAAAAGATAATTATCAGCCGCATAAATGGTTATCATGGTTCAACAATGGGTGGCGCATCACTTGGAGGTATGAAAGGAATGCACGCACAAGGTGGCCTTCCAATCGCAAATATTTCTTATATTGGTCAACCAGATTGGTATAATGAAGGTGGTGAATTAACACCTGAAGAATTTGGGCTTTTAAGAGCTCGTGAATTAGAAGCAAAAATTCATGAATTAGGTGAAGAAAATATAGCTGCATTTATTGCTGAACCAGTACAAGGTGCGGGGGGTGTAATTGTTCCGCCAGAAACTTATTGGCCTGAAATACAGCGAATTTGTGATGACCATGAAATATTACTAATCGCTGATGAAGTTATATGTGGATTTGGAAGAACAGGCCATTGGTTTGGTACTGATTATTACGGAATCAGACCACATATAATGACAATTGCGAAAGGACTATCGTCTGGCTATGCACCTATTGGTGGATCTATGGTTTGTGATGAAGTGGCCAATGTAATTAATAATGCTGGAGATTTTGCTCACGGGTATACTTATGGTGGACATCCGGTTGGTGCTGCAGTGGCATTGGAAAACCTTCGAATAATTCAAGAAGAAAACCTCATAGAAAATGCAGTGTCTGACACAATGCCATATTTAGCTGAAAAATGGCGTGCTTTTAGTGATCACCCTTTGATTGGTGAAGCAAATATGGTTGGATTTATGGGATCACTTGTAATGACACCTGATAAATCATCTAGGGCTAAATTTTCTGCTGATGTGGGGACTGTTGGTTTGATTGGTCGAGGTCATAGCTTTGGTAATGGACTTATTATGCGCCATGTAGGTGATAGGATGATTATTTCTCCACCAATTACTATTACTCGCGCAGAAATTGATAAACTAATTGATATTGCATCGAAATCTTTAGATGAAACTTTGGCTGATATAAAAAGCCAAGGATTATACAAATAACTATGTTATTATTTGGGGGCTTTTTATATCAGCCACCCGATTGATGTGACTAAGTGGTGATAATAATGACTGATTTTATGAATGAATATGATTTGTATTGTGCTGAGCATGGAGCGCCAGAGCGAATTGACTTAATGTTATGTGACATAAATGCAGTTTTAAGAGGTAAATGGTTACCTGCATCAGAAATTTCTAAGCTTGTAGACGGACTAGTTAGAATACCACTTTCCACATATGCTCCAAATATCTTTGGATATGAAATTCCTGAAACAGGTTTAGGTATAGTCCAAGGTGATCCTGATGGAATTTTAAAACCAATTGATGGAACATTAAAGCCAGTGCCGTGGGCAAAAGGGAATGTGGCACAAGTGTTGGTAGAGATGCATGAAATGAATGGCGATATTTCCACATTATCTCCTAGGTTAATTCTTGAAAAAATAGTGAATAAATACAAGAAACAAGGTTTAAGCCCAGTTATTGCATGTGAATTAGAATTTTATGTATTCAATAAAAGAAAAGCTGTAACTGATCCACCATCGCCACCTGAGAGGACACCTGAAGCACAAAATTATGACCTTGAAGTTTTATCTCGATCTGAAGATATGCTTAGAGCAATACAAAAAGCATCAAAAAAACTAGGATTGCCGATTGACTCAATAATTGCAGAATTTGGTCCTGGCCAATTTGAAATTAATTTTCACCATACAGATGATGTTTTAGCAGCAGCCGATACTGCTGTAATTTTTCGCCGGCTCGTCAGAGGTGTTGCAGAAGAATATGATATGGAAGCTACATTTATGGCTAAGCCATATGCAAATCATCCTGGCAATGGAATGCATTTACATGCATCTGTTTTAGACAGTAGTGGTGAAAATATTTTTAATTCTTCAGACGATCAAATTGCACCAAATCTCAGATATGCTATTTCTGGTGTTTTAAATACTATGGAAGATTTCCAAGCAATTTTTGCTCCTCATATGAATTCATATAGACGGTTTTTTCCTGGTGGTTTTGCACCTTGCGCTCCGGATTGGGGTATTGATAACCGTAATGCAGGTATAAGATTACCTGTAATCAATGGGCCAGCCTCACGCCTTGAGCATAGAATATGTGGTGCTGATATAAACCCATATTTAGCTTTTACTGCTATATTAGCTGGAATTTTGCATGGAATAGAAACTAAAAAAGAACCTCCATTACCTATTGAAGATATTAACTCATTGCCAGCAGTTCCATTGACAACCAATTGGGACCAAAGTGTTGATAAATTTGAAAACTCAATACTAGCAAAAACTATTTTTGGTAAAACTTATTGCAATATCTATTCTGTTTTGCGGCGAAATGAAATTGCTCAAATACAAGCTGAAATTCCGCCTATAGAATATAAAACTTATTTAAGTAGATTATAGGATTAATTATGACAGATAAAAAAGGTGATTTTGCGTTTAAATCAAATGATACATTTGGATCTTTTCATGAAATGACATACGGAGGGGCTCTATCATTTTTAAGGAGAAAATACAGTCAAGATCTAAATGGTGTAGATGTAGCAGTCAGTGGAATACCATTTGATAATGCAGTTACTTATCGCCCTGGTTGTAGACTTGGACCTCGTGCAATTAGACAAGCATCTGTGCAACTTGCAGAATTAGATGCATTCCCATTTGGATTTAAGCTTTATGAGCATTTATCAATTGTAGATTATGGTGATTGCCATTTAGATCCGCATCATCCTGAAACAATATCAAAATCGATTGAAGCGCATGCATCAAAAATAATATCTGGTGATACTAAGATGCTAACCTTTGGTGGTGATCATTTTATATCCTATCCATTACTTAAAGCTCATGCCAAGAAGCATGGTCCAATTAGTTTAATACAATTTGATGCACATTGTGATACTTGGGAAGATAATGGAGGAATGGATCATGGAACAATGTTTGGTAGAGCAGTTTCTGAAGGTGTTATAGATGCCTCCAAATCTACTCAAATTGGATTAAGAACATATAACAATAAAGACTGTGGTTTTGAAATATTAACTGCACCTTGGGTACATAGAAACGGTATCGATGCTGCCTTGAAAATAATTAAAGATCGGGCAGGTAATAGTCCTGTTTATATTTCTTGGGATGTCGATGGTTTTGACCCAGCGTTTGCTCCAGGAACAGGAACACCAGTAGTTGGGGGGCTTGCCACATGGCAAGGCCTGGAATTGCTACGTGGATTAGAGAGCTTAGATCTAATTGGAATGGATATTGTTGAAGTTTCACCTGCTTATGACGTTAGTGAAATAACAGCTATTGCAGCTGCAACTATTGGCCATGATTTTCTATGTTTATTAGCAAAACAAAATGGCGCTCAAGGAAAAATTATTGGGCGGGTATAATCTAAATATAAAATGGTTTATAATATTTTTTGTGTTAAATATTCAAATATGTAAACTATTTTAATTAATTTATGGGTGGGGTATCATGAGTAATAACGAAAAAAATGATTGGGTGAAAGAACTCCCAAAAGCATTTATTGCTCATAAAGGCACACGTAAATTAGAAGAAGTAGAAAGTATAATCCCTGATATTGCTGGAATGTCTCGAGGGAAGACTATGCCAGCGCATAAGTTTTCATCTACAGGAACCACTTTTTTACCAATATCATTATTTTATCAAACTATATCGGGTGAATATGTAGATATGGATGATATTGAAAATCAATGGACAGAAAAAGATATTGTTTTGCGTCCTGACATGACTACGGCAACTGCAGTACCGTGGTCTGAAGACGCATCCGTTCAAATAATTAATAATATTGAAACTCGGGAGGGTGATGATTTACAAATAGCTCCTCGTAATGTTTTAAGACGTATTATGGGTCTTTATGAAAAAAAAGGATGGCGAGCTATAGTAGCGCCTGAACTTGAGTTTTATTTAACAAAACCTAATACTGATCCAAAAGAAGAAATTCAGCCTCCTGTTGGAAGAACAGGTCGCATCGGTGCTCGACAGCAAGCTTTTTCAATGGTTGCCGTGGATGAATTTGGTGACGTTATTGATACAATCTATGACTATACTGAAGCACAGGGTTTGGAAATTGGAACGATTATCCAAGAGGGTGGAGCAGGGCAGATTGAAATAAATCTTATGCATGGTGATCCGTTATCATTGGCGGATCAGGTATTTTATTTTAAAAGAACGATACGTGAAGCAGCATTAAAACATGGGGTATTTGCAACTTTTATGGCTAAACCTATGCGTGATCAGCCTGGATCCGCTATGCATATTCATCAATCAATAGTTGATATTAAAACTAATAAAAATTTATTTTCTAAAGCGGATGGCACTCCTACAGAATTATTTTACAATTTTATTGGAGGATCACAAAAACATTTGCAAAACTCGTTACCGCTTTTAGCTCCATATGTTAATTCATACAGAAGATTGGCTGGAGCATATTCAGCACCTTCAAATCTTGAGTGGGCTTCCGATAACAGAACGACAGGATTGCGCATTCCTATTTCGGGAGGTGATGATCGTAGGGTTGAGAATCGAGTTACAGGTAGTGATGCAAATCCTTATTTAGCGATTGCTGTGAGTTTAGCTGCTGGGTACTTAGGTATGATTAATAAACTAAATCCTCGTGACAGCGTAAATGTTGAAATTTTTGAGACTGATAATGGCTTGCCACATTCACTGTTTGCTGCGCTTAATTTATTTGAAGAAGATAAAGAATTACAGCAAGTATTGGGACAAGAGTTTTGTGATTTATATAGGCAAATAAAGCATGCGGAATTATTAGAGTACCAGCGTGAAATATCTCCTTGGGAACGTGAACACTTGTTGTTAAATGCTTAAAATGGATCTGTTAACGGCAAACGACAAGCAAGGGAAATATCCATCATCATATTATGCGGAACATGCAAGACACCTTGAAGACTTTCCATGTCTTAATGGTGAAATACAAGCTGATGTCTGTGTAGTAGGAGGTGGATTTACTGGCCTTTCCACGGCATTACATTTGGCTCAATCAGGTTATAAGGTAGCTCTTTTAGAGGCACAGCGTCTTGGCTTTGGTGCTTCAGGTCGCAATGGCGGCCAAGTGTCTGGTGGTCAGCGTATGGATCAAGAGGGGCTGGAAGCTATGTTGGGTGATGAGCAAGCCAACGTATTGTGGGATATTTCGCAGGAATCGGTTGATTTGGTACGTAATCTGTCTGCAGATATGGATGATTGCGGCGTTGTAGATGGGATTATCCATACAGCTCATCGTGAGCGTTACGTAAGTGAAGAACATTCATATACTGATCACCTTCGAGATAAATATGGGTACGATAAAATCCAAAATCTAAGCCGTGAAGAAACCCGTGAACTGGTTAATAGCCCAGCATATTATGGTGCTACGCTAGATATGGGCGCGGGGCATATTGATCCTTTGCGTTACGCACTTGGATTAGGGCGTAAATGCGTTGATTTAGGTGTTGCTATCTATGAGCAATCTAAGGTTATAGATGTGCAACCGGGTGATCCAGCAGTGATTAAAGCTGAAAGTGGGTCTGTCCGAGCAAAATTTGTGGTTCTCGCCTGCAATGGATACCTTGGAAATTTAAATAGCCGTGTTGCGGCCCGTGTGATGCCAATTAACAATTTTATTATTGCAACCGAACCTATGAGTAAGGATGCTCAAGAGGCATTGATTAAAAACAATCATGCTGTAGCAGACAGTAAATTCGTAGTGAATTATTTCCGCTTTAGTCCAGATCGCCGATTGTTGTTTGGTGGATCTGAGAGTTATGGATATAAATTTCCTCGTGATATTGCGGCTACGGTGCGAAAGCCAATGTTACAAATCTATCCGCAATTAAAGGATGCTCGCATTGATTATGCATGGGGTGGGACATTGGGCATCACAATGAATCGAATGCCACATTTTGAGCGTATAGATGGTAATATTCTATCTGCTTCAGGATATTCAGGCCATGGAGTGGCAATGGCCACCATGGGTGGCAAAATGGTGGCTGAGGCAATTTTAGGCCAGGCGGAACAGTTTGATTTTATGTCATCAGTTCCAACACCACGTTTTCCAGGTGGAGTGATGTTACGCTCCCCAATGCTGGTATTGGCTATGCTTTGGTATTCAATGCGAGATAAATTATAATTTAATAAGATCTGAAGAGCAAAAAAAAGCCCACATTAGTAAAAAGGTGGGCTTTTAGTTTTTATTTTAGATTATCCTGCCATAACCCTTGGTAACCATAGAACGAGTTGTGGGAAGATAAATATCAATGCCAATCCTAATAACTGTACTAACATGAATTGCATCATTCCAAGATAAATATCCTTAAGATCCCAATTTGGCACAACGCCTTTTAAAAAGTAGGCGGATAGGGCTACTGGTGGGCTGAGCCATGCAGTTTGTAAATTCACAGCAACAAGAATTCCAAACCAGACCATTGTGTCATAACTGCTTAAACCATGTAGTTCTAAAGATTGTACTGTTGGTAATATAATTGGGACAACAATTAACACAATTGGCACCCATTCGAGTGGCCAGCCCAGCAAGAATATTAGTAACATTACTAACAGCAAGATCAAATATGGAGACATATCGAGGCCCATTAAGATTTCTGTCATTAACTTAGGTGTACCTAATGAACTGAATTCTGCACCAAAGAAGTTCGAAGCTGCAACTAAGAACATGATCAGAACAGTGATTTCAAGTGCCTTTATTAAATTCTCATTGAAAGTTGGAAAGGTAAATTTTCGGTAAGCAATAGCTAGAATTATTGATCCGAACGCACCCATAGCAGCCGCCTCCGCAGGTGTTGCAAAACCTAGTAGTATTGAGCCTAAAGCAAAGGAAATAAGTATTGTTGGTGGCATTAAACCTGCAAAGAATTCATCCCATAAGTCAGAGAAGTAAAAACCTTTCTCTGCTTCTGAACTGTAAATAACGCGACCTAAATAGGCTAAGAATAAAATAAATACGCCCATAATGATTGACATGATAGGTAAACTACCATCGACACTGATGCCTGCAAAAATCATGTAAAGGTGAAACAGAACTCCAATTGGCAACGCGATCCGAAGTATTGATAAGCTTCGGTAGGCTTTATAAGCAATTGTTCCTATTATGATTAATGCAATAAGCCCTCCAAATGGAATAAACCCTCCAAATGAGCCGCCCAAACCTAGACCAAATACACGGCACACAGTTAAAACACCAAAACAGATTAATGCAACCTCTGCTCCATAAAAGCGCGATGTATCTGGTTGATCTTCTTCTGATAAAATTGGACCTAAATCTGGATTTAACCAGCAACGTCCAAGTGTATAAAGTAAGTATAAAGATGCAAGAAGTGCACCGGGGATAAACGCACCGCGGAACAAATCAAGTGTAGATACTTCCAGTACGGGACCCATAACGATCAGCATAATCGAAGGTGGTATTAAGATTCCAAGTGTTCCACCTGCTGTAATTGTTCCAGCGGCTAATTTAACATCATATCCAGCACGCGTCATTGTTGCACCAGCCATAATACCTAACATTGTAACAGACGCTCCAACGATACCTGTTGCTGCTGCGAAGATTGTTGAGACAATCAATACAGCAATAAATAATGCACCACGCACACGAGACATGATCATCTGTACTGATGAAAACAGTCGCTCCATTAAACCAGCAGATTCCATTACAATGCCCATCAAGACAAACAATGGAACAGCCATTAGCTGATCATTCAGCATTGTGGAGTTAGTGCCAAGTGTCATTAAGAAGGTTGCAAAAAAGAAGTTGTATCCCCAGATACCAAAAACAAATGCCAAGAAGATCAGTGTGAACGAAATTGGGAAGCCAATAAAAATAACAAATAACATTGCGCCCATCATGATTAGACCAATTGTTGGCTTATCTATAGATGGTGTCGCTTTCATAATTTCTGTAAACCACGCACCACCTGGAATTACATCAGGCAAGAAAATTGCCAATACAAGCCATGTTAGAGCTGCGAGATAAAAAGGTAGCGCCATAACAAAAATTCTCTCACGATCTTTGCCCATTTTGTGGAAAGCGCGGAAAATTTCTGGGATACCTTGGATAAGCAATAAAAAACCACCAACTGGCATTGCCGTTCTTGCAGGCCATAACAATGGCCCCCATGCACTATCTACTTGGTTGGTTTCCCCTGATGAAAAAGCACTCCACCAAAATTCTGTTGATACCCACGTGAAAAAAATCATCGATGGCATGAAGAAAAGTAAGTATAGCGTAGCGTCCACTGTTGCCTGAGTTTTGTCAGTCCAGTTGCGGTACAAGAAATCTGCGCGAATATGTACACCACGCATTAAGCCATAACCAGCAGCGGCCATCCAGAGGACACCTGCTATCATTCGACTCATGTCATATACCCAAAGTGTTGGCCCTAAATGAAGAGCTTTAGCTAAGCCTGCAAAACCAGCATCGATTAGAATTGAGTCAAGGTTACGTGATATAACTTCGTACACAACAACTGCAATAAGTGGTATCATCAAAAGGGCAATGATCTGACCTGCACGAAAGTTGATGACATCGATCGCTGCTGTAATAGGTCGTTGCCAAGATGTCATATCCTCAGGTGTTTCACCAGGTGCTTCAGCGCGACGTTCTGCAATCAGTTCATCGGCTATTTCCAGATTCTCCGGAATCGGTTCTTCTGCAGCCATTTATTCTCTCCCCTTGAATTGCCTTTTATTCCGGCTTCTTTTTTGAAAAAGGTCTTATAAATTAGTGAGACCTTTATCGAAAAAGAAGTGCAGGGCCAGGTTGGCCCTGCACAGTAAGGAAACCTTACTTTAATGTGTCTGCGTGTGCTCTACCCAAACTTGCATTTGATGTTTGTGCACCTGCCCAGAAAGGAACAGCTATGTCAGCAAAATCTTTTTGTGACTGCCATACTTCAGCAAAAAACGCATTCTCATCAGCTGCTGCTTGCAAAGATTTTTTCGCTGCAGCCATGTACTCTGTAAAGTAGTCAGCTGGTGTATCTTCTAAGATAACGCCATGGTTATCAGTTAGATCTTTCAGCGCTTTACCGTTTTCATAAATACGGTATGACAATGATTTAGACAAAGAAGCGTTTGCAGCAACTTCTAAAGCTTTTTGCTCAGTAGCAGATAAGCTGTTGTAGAAATCGCCGTTTACGTACATGTCAGCGTTCACAACAACTTGGTGTAAACCTTGCAAGTAGTAGTGCTTAAGAACTTTTTGGAAACCAAACACTGAGTCAGGCTTTGGACAGCACCACTCAGCAGCATCGATTGTACCTTTTTCAAGCGCTGGTAGAATGTCACCACCACCCATAGCAACAGCAGGAACGCCGATTTCAGCGTAAGCAGCACCAACCATACCTGGAGGTGCACGGAAACGCATTTTACGGAAATCATCCATAGAATTGATTGGCTCTGGGAACCAACCTAGTGCTTCTGGACCAACTGGCTGTAACATGAAACCTTTAACGTTTACGCCCATTTCTGTCCAAAGACGATCGTAAAGTTCTTTACCACCACCGTACTGGAACCATGAAAGAAATGCGATGTTGTCCATGCCAACACCAGCACCCGCGATTGGTGCGCCAAATAGGTTGGCAGCTACGTGCTTACCACCCCAGTAGTGAGTCCAAGCAAAACCACCTTCAACAAGACCCGCATCAACTGCGTCCATGATATCACGAGGGCCAACAATGGCACCTGCTGCTAGTATTTCTATTTTCAAAGATCCGCCTGTTAGGTCTGCAACGTCTTGTGCAAAACTTTCAACCATACGAACTTCGTCTGATGATGTAGCAAGCACTGACTGAATGCGCAGAACTTTTTCCGCAAAGGCAGAAGTTGCCGTCATGGAAAGTGCAACAGCTACTGCTGTTGCTGTTTTAAGATTAAACATATGTTTTATCCTCCCTTAAGTTTTGTCCTCTTTGCTTATTCCCCCCCCATTCCGAAGACTTAAAAAGGGGGTGTTCAAATTTACCGAGATGAAACTCGGTAAATCGTCTTTAGTGGTGTTTGGACATATCCATGCCCTCGACCAATCCCAACATCGGTCCAATGCCTGTAGAAATATCGTAAAAACCACGATACATCATTTCTCCAGCTACATAAACCAATACAAATAGTCCTATCCAAGATATCCAATGATACTTAGCTAATAGTTTCATTATTAAAGTGGCCGCAAAAGCCATAAGTACAATTGCTAGGCCAAGTCCAAATACCAACATTTGGGTATCACCATTGGCAATTCCTGCTACAGCCAAAACATTATCTAATGACATTGTAATGTCTGCTATTGTAATTGATAATAATGCTGAAAACATAGTTTTTTGTGGAACATTACTATCAGATAAAGAATTAAGTGTACCATCGCTTGATACGCCTTCTTCAGAATGACTTCCGTTTTTTATTTCTTTGAATAGTGTCCAGCAAACCCAAAACAGAAGAATTGATCCGAAGAATAATAAACCTTTAACGCCTAATAAGTAGGTAGCAATTAAAGCAAAAACAATTCTTAGAACTGCTGCTATTAACATACCATAAAATATTGCTTTTTTACGCTGTTCAGACGGTAAACCAGCAGCGGCCATGCCTATAACTAGTGCATTATCACCTGAAAGAATTAAATCAGCTATAATTATTTGGCTGTAACCTACAATTACATCTAACATTGCACTGCATCCTCTAATGTCATTTGTGAAACTTTCTCACCAATCATTATTGCTGGTGCGTTTGTGTTGCCAGAAGTTATGACTGGCATGATTGAGCAATCGGCCACTCTAAGGCCTTGAACTCCATACACACGCAATCTCTCATCTACAACAGCCATCTTGTCATTGCCCATCTTGCAAGTGCCAGTAGGATGATAAATAGTAACGGAAGTTTGCCTTGCCCAATTTAAAGTAGCTTCATAATCATCAAACTTTACTTCAGAGCCAGGTTGGTATTCTTCGATTATATGAGATTTAAGGGGTTCAAATTGTGCTATTTTACGTGCAATTTGTATTCCTTTTACAATGGTTTTTTTGTCGATATCTTTATCTAAATAATTTGGATAAATTTTAGGATGATCTTGATAGTTTGCTGAGACAAGCTCAAGATGTCCAGTACTTTCAGGCCTCATTTGAAGAACAGACGCAGTGAATGCAGAAAATTTATGGGTACCTTCAACTGCATTATTTGCACTAAATGGTTGGATATGGAACTGAATATCTGGTGTTTCCAATTTATCATCAGTTTTTAAAAATGCAGTACCCAAGCTTGCAGCCATTGTCATAGGACCTGTTCTGCTAAGTGCATATTGCAAAGCAATCATACTTTGTTTGAAAAAATTGTTTGTTTCTATATTTATCGTTGATAAATCAGTTTTAAATATTGGACGGGCCTGAAGGTGATCTTGGAGATTTTTCCCAACACCAGGAAGGTTTTTTATAACATTAATACCATGTTTTTTTAATTCTTTTGTATCACCAACTCCAGATAACATTAGTATTTGAGGAGAGCCAATTGCTCCAGCAGATAGTATTATTTCTTTTCGAGCTTTTATGATCTTTGGCGAAGAGTTTTGAATAGTATTTACAGCAGATGCACGGCCATCTTTAAAAATAATTTTTTCTACTTGAGTGTTTGTAAATATATGAAGATTTTTTCTTTTCTTTGCTGGGTTAAGATAGGCAACAGCCGTTGAACAACGGCGACCTTTATCAGCAGTTAATTGAAAATAACCAACACCTTCTTGGTCTTCTGCGTTATAATCATAATTTCGTCTATAGCCACTTTTGACGGCTGCATCCACCCACTTATCAACCACTTCTCGGCTTAAACGAGTTGGCGATACAGATAGTGGTCCGGTATGACCTCTTAAATTACTTTTTGTATCACCTTTCCAGGTTTCGGCCTTTTTGAATAATGGGAGTACATCATCCCAACCCCAGCCGATATTTCCTAAATTCTGCCAGTTGTCGTAATCTTGAGATTGCCCTCTAACATAAAGCAGTCCATTAATTGAGCTACATCCACCTAATACTTTACCACGAGGCCATGGGATTGATCTGCCATTAAGTCCATCATCAGATTGAGTGCTGTAACACCAATCTGTTTTAGGGTTACCCATTGTTTTAAAATAGCCAACAGGAATGTGTATCCATGGATTATTATCTTTGCCCCCAGCTTCGAGTAGGGCAACAGAATACTTTCCGTTTTCAGACAAACGGTTAGCTGCAGCACATCCAGCGGATCCAGCTCCTACAATAATATAGTCAAATTCCAATAAAAACCTCTAAATATTAAAAAATGAGACTTTTAGTCTCGTTTTTGCTATATATGTATTTAAATGATAAATTTTGATTCGTGCAACAAGAGATTTTAAAAATGACAAAAGAATTAGTTGAAAGCCGTATCCCAAGTAATTTGAGAACGCTTTTGATATTAGAAGTTATTGGAAGATCAGATCGTGCAATGACTGCTACCGAAATTAATGATGAAATTGGATTGCCGAAGCAAACGGTTCATCGTCTTGTTTCAACATTAGAAAAAGAAGGTTTTTTAAATCGTGAGCCAGGAGGAAAAAGGTACCGCCCAAGTCGTCGATTAAGATTAATGGGCGCAGGGCTTTTACATGCATCGCGATTTCACATAACTCGTCATCAAGTTCTTCAGACTGTAGCATCAGCAGTGCAAGAGGCAGTGAATTATGTTGTCCCAGAAGAAACTGGGATGAATTATCTGGATAGAATAGATACAAACTGGGCTTTTAGAGTACAGCTTCCAGTTGGTACTAATGTTCCATTCCATTGTACAGCGAGTGGAAAATGTTTTGTTGCGAGTTTATCAAAATCTGCTCGTAAACGATTTGTTCTAGGACTAAATTTAGAAAAGTTAACTGATAAAACCTTTGTAAACCCAGATGCACTTATGGATGAATTAGATAAAATATCCAAACAAGGTTATTCCATAGATGATGAAGAATTCATGGATGGAATGCGAGCTATTGCTGTGCCTGTAACTGATAATAATGGACGATTTGTTGCAGCATTAGCATTCCATGGGCCCTCACAACGGTTATCTGTTGAGTACTTGGTAGAACAACGTGATGTACTTTTTAATGGTGCACAAACTATCAAACAAGGGGTATTATCTTAAGGGTTTAAAATAATTTTTGGTGCAGCAACTTCACCGAGTAGAATTTGCTCAAAAGCTGAATGGCCTTCAGAAAGTGGGCGGGTTTGATACCAGTCCAAAGAGCCAAAGCTTCCATCAAAAATAGCTTGGGCAGTCTCAACAAAATCTTGATTTGTGTAAGTGTAAGTGCCAATAAAGCGAATTTCCTGTAATGTAAGTCGGCGAATGTCTAAACCACCATCACTATCCCCCAAACCTATATGTAAAATTACACTGCCAGGTTTAGCTAATGCACAGGCATCAGATCTACTTGAGGAGAACCCAACTGCATCAATTACTATGTCATAGCATGATAAATCACCATGACCTTTGGTTGGATCATAAACATCAAACCATGTATTTGCTTGTAAGAATGCTCGCCTTTTTTCGTTGGGTTCAGCAATTTTTATTTTTTTTATTCCTTTGGCCATTAATGAAAGTGCAGAACCAAGTCCAATAGCTCCCCCGCCAATGACGAGTGTATTTGCAGATGAAATATCGCTGTCTAATGCCTCAAGACCAAGTCGCACTGCATGCCAGCATACTGCTAGTGGTTCAGTCAGAGCAGCATCATTAAATGATATATCATCTGGAACTTTGACTAAATTACGGCTGGGCATTGCAACTAATTCAGCGAAAGCTCCTTCTCTTGGTTGCATAGAGATAATTTGACGTTTTCCACATAGATTGGATCTATTTGATTTACACTCTTTGCATTTTTGGCAACTTACTAGAGGATTTATTGTAACTCTCTCACCTTTAAGTGGACCTTCTATAACATCTCCAGCTGCCTCATGCCCAAGGATTAATGGGGCTGGGCGACGATCATCATGTCCCAGATATGCATGCATATCTGACCCACATATGCCTACTGAACGAATAGAAATAAGATTTTCATCATCTTTTAATTTTGGATCTGGAACTTCACAAAAATCAAGTGATTTTTCCCCTGTGTATACTAATGCTTTCATTTTGCTGTAAAACCTCCATCTACATAAAGTGTTTGGCCAGTTATGTATGAACTCGCATCAGAGCATAAAAATTGAACAGGGCCTGTTAGGTCATCCATATTACCATTGCGACCAATACATGTTTGATCTGCATTTTTCTGAGCTAGAGCTTCATTTGAAAAAACAGATGCTGTTAATTCTGTGGGAAAAAAGCCAGGAGCAATAGCATTAACTGTTATACCATTTTTTGACCAAGCTTGAGCCATTGCTCGTGTCATTTGCATTATGCCACCTTTTGCAGTGCCATAAGAAATGCCATTTTCGAAAGCACGCTCTGATTGAAGTGATGCAAAATTTATAATGCGACCCCATTTTGCTTCTTTCATTGCTGGCATCATTTGTTGTGCTAGAAAAAATGGTGCATTTAAATTAATATCTAATGTTTTATTCCAAGTATGTTTTGTAACTTCATCTGCATGAATGCGAGGGTTCAAACCAGCAGCATTTATAAGTATGTCAACTTTACCAAAATGAGATGCTATTTTTTTTGATACACTTTCTAATGCATCTATATCCCCAAGGTCTGCTGCAACATATGCTACATTTCCATTTGTAGTTTCAGCCCATTTTGATAAAGCAATTTCTCTTCTAGCAACGGCTATTACATTTGCACCATTTTTGGCTAGATGACTGGCCATGGCCTGTCCAATTCCCGAGGATGCACCTGTAACAGCAATAGTTTTTCCATTAACTTCAAACATTTTTAGCCCTCAGGTGTTAAGTCAAAGTTTTCACCAGGAAAGTATTTTGCTAAGCGAATATCAGCAGTTCTAGCATGTCCTTCCATGCCTTCTAGGCGAGATATACGAGCGCAAGATTCAGCTACACGTTTGGCTCCTTCACGAGTTGACCTTTGATATGTAACAACTTTCATATATTTATGAACTGAAAGACCGCCGGTATAGCGTGCTGAACGAGAGGTTGGTAAGACATGGTTTGGCCCTGATGACTTATCTCCATATGCCACTGTTGTTTCTTCACCAAGAAACAATGATCCGTAACATGTTAGTCGATCTAACCACCAATCAAGATCAGAAGCTTGTACCGTAAGATGTTCAGGTGCGTAATCATCTGATGTTGCTGCCATTTCTTCTCTGTCAGAACATACGATTACTTCTGCATAATCACGCCATGCTGCATTTGCATTCTCACGATTTGTACCAGGTAAACTTTCGATGTAGCTCGGTACAAGTTGAATTACCTTTTCTGCAAGTTCATGGCTGTCAGTAACCAACCAAACTGGAGAATTGTAACCATGCTCTGCCTGACCAACTAAATCACATGCTACAATTTTTGCATCTGCATCTGCGTCTGCTAATATTAAACTATCTGTTGGGCCAGCTATCATATCTATTCCAACACGTCCAAATAATTGGCGTTTTGCTTCAGCAACGAATTGATTTCCAGGGCCAACAATGATGTCAGCTTCTGGTAAATCGAATAAACCATAAGTCATAGATGCAACGCCTTGGACGCCACCTAATGATAATATTTTATCAGCGCCAGATAAATCTGCGGCGTATATAATTGCTGGATTAATTCCTTTATTTCCATTTGGAGGTGAACATGCAGTTATATGACCCACTCCAGCTGCTTTTGCAGTTGTAACAGTCATCATTGCTGAAGCAATATGCGCATATCTACCACCTGGAACATAACAACCTGCTGCATTTACAGGAATTAATTTTTGGCCAGTTATTAATCCTGGATGAAGTTCCATTTCCATATTTGACATGGTGCCCTTTTGAGCAATTGCAAACCGCATAATATTATCATGTGCATAATGCATGTCATCACGTAATTTTTGAGGAATTTTTTCTTTTGCTTCATCAATTTCATCACGTGTTAAAATTGCATTACCTGAATATTTATCAAATTTTGCAGAAATTTCCAATGCAATTTTTTCACGCCCTTCTTCAATATCTGAAAGAATGCCGCGTACAATATCTTGTGTCGAACCTGCATCAGTTTTAGCAGTTTTTTCTGCTTTTTTTAAATATACACGTGCCATGGGCAATCCTTTTAAGTAATTTTTGGAGATATTGGCCTATAATTATAATCAGGCATAGTAGAATTTAAAAGTTTCGGATTTTCAAAACCTAATATTCCAAATCCTTATTTTTATATATTAAATAACTTTTTTATCATTTTTTATTTTCATAGTGGCAACTCCACTATGTCCTAATTCAACGGATGCGAATGGGCCGCCCTGACATACTGTGCCTTTATCATAAGGATTGAGCTTTGGTTCTTCTGAGAATATTTTAGATGCGAATTGTTCTGCATTATCTTTTGGTCTAAATCCAATATGTTTTGCTAATGTATTATCAACTGTCACGCGGTCATTGTCGGAAACTCCATAAACAATCGAGAAACCTGTAATTTGTGTTGTTATGGATTTTTCAACAAGCTGAATTAAGTCATCATAAGATAACCATGAACCAACAGCTCTTGGGTTCGAAACTTGAGCACATGATAGGATGCGCATGCATACAGATTCCATTCCCCGTTTATCCCAATATAATGATGCAAGATCTTCCGCAAAACATTTTGCTAAACCATAATATGTATCAGGCCGATGTGGGGCGTCAGTACCTATAAAGTCAGTTTTTTTATGCATTCCAACGGCATGAATTGAACTTGCATATACTACACGTTTTACTTCATTTTGATATGCAGCTTCCCATATATTATATGCTCCAACAATATTAGATTGTAAAATTTGATCAAATGGAGCTTCGTCACCAATGGCGCCAAAATGTACAACCATGTCTGCATCTTTTAAAAGTTTAATCATGTCTGGTAGATTTGATAAATCTGCACTTACATATGTTTCATTTGGATAAAGTGTTCCAATATTTTCAACGATATCTGATGAAACTAACTCATCTGCCAATTTTAATAAGGGCTCGCGAAGGTATGAGCCAAGTCTACCAGCTGCGCCAGTAAGTACAATTTTTTTCATCTTATATCCTTTAAATTACTGCTTTTTCTATAAATGGTTCATTGTTCTCTATTCGCGCATAGCCAAATGCAGAAAGGTCAAGGTTTCGATATTCACCATAAGTTATTATTTCTGACAAGCCACGACCCATTGCTGGAGATTGTTGGAAACCATGACCAGAAAATCCATTAACAAACAAGAAGTTTTCTATATATGTATGAGGTCCGACAATTGCGTTTTGGTCAAGAGTATTAAAAGCGTAATGTCCTGCCCAAGAATTAATTAATTTTATTGATTCAAATTGAGGAATTCGATTAGCTAATATAGGCCATACTTTTTCCTCCCAAATGTTATGATCTTGAGTAAAGTCATTGTACTCTACTGCATGGTCATCGTCTGGTGCGCAGCCGGCTAAATAGTATTTACCCTCAGATCTCATATGAACACCTGATGGGTCAATGGTTAGTGGTAAATCACGATCAAGTGGTGTTTCTGCGTCAAAAATAAATGTATATCTTTTTCGGGGTTCCACTGGCAACTTAATGCCTAACATTTGCGCTGTTAGTTTAGCCCTTGGGCCAGTAGCATTTACAACTTGCCCTGCGCTAATTATTTCACCTGATTTTAATGTTATATTATTGGCACAATTACCTTTTGAATTTTTTCCAATTTCCATTACTTCATTGGATATATACTCAACACCACTTTCCCGAGCAGATCTTTTCCACCAATCGAAAATTGTATTTCCATCAAAATATCCTTCATCAATAAGATTATGGTTTGCGGCAATTATGTCATCCAACATGTAAAATGGATAATTTCTCTTAATCTCTTTAGCCGTCATATGTTTTGTACCTGCACCACATTTTTTTTGCAGGATTTGTGCGTCTTTGAGTGTTTTTGCAAATATTTGATTATCAGCCAAATACATATAGCCATATTGATGAAAAGGTATGTCTGGAACGCGTTCATCACCGCCCATATACTGCCTGAAATTTTTTACAAAATCCGCTCCAAATTGAGAGATCTTGATATTGATTTCTGTGCTAAATTGTTGACGCATACAGCTATTAGTATGTGCGGTTGAGGTAAATTCATAAGTGGGGTCTTTTTCCACTACTAAGATTGACCCCCTAAAATCATTATTTTTTGATAAAAACCAAGCAACTGACGAACCTAACATAGCTCCACCAATAATTAAGACGTCATATGTTTTTCGAGTTGGATTTATTAATATTTCATTTAAAGCCATATCAAAAATAACCCCATTTATCGTTTATTTAGCCATTTGTTTATCAACTTGCTCTTCCTCATTAATCATAGCCTGCAATTGGCGTCTAAATCGGAGCTGTCCAGCATCAATCGGTAAATCTATATGTGGTGAAGTTTTATTTGCCATACCTTTTTGAACTTCATTTAGAACATTACGATCTTCTTCAAATGCTTTTTGTACATCTTCTGTCATTAATTGAGATAATTTTGGATCATTGGGATGTATGTTTCGAAGCTGGAACCAGTAATAGCGAGTTTCACTTTCTGTTACTGGTGTCATAAAATTATAACTATCCATGATGAAGACATCTTTATGTAGGGGGCCATCTGGCCCTCCAGTTCCTGCAGGTGTGAAAACTGCTTTTATGAGTGCATGTGATGGATATCTCACTTCATAGTGTTGTAAACGATCACAATTTCCTTTGAATTCTATTACCTTTTTATAAAAAGGGGCGGGCTCTACATCCAACATCCAACGGTGAACAATAATACCATCATCAGTTTTTTCCACTCTCAAAGGAGTATTTTTTGTTGCAGGTTGACCAAAACTACCTGCATGGACCCATGCAACATGAGTAGGGTCCAAAAGGTTGTCGCACATTAGTAAGTAGTTACAATCCAACGCCATAGCATCGCCTTGGTTTATGCCCCATGATGGATCATCATAATTTCCAATTTCAAAAATATCATGATGATCGGCAAGAGCAGTATTACCCATCCATATCCATATTAATCCATATTTTTCATGCAATGGATATGAATGTACTTTTGCATCAGATGGAATATGTCCTTGACCAGGGGCCCATACACATTTGCCAGCACAATCAAAAGTTAACCCATGATATCCGCATTCAACTGTGTCACCCTTAATTCTACCTTTTGATAGTGGCATTTTTCGGTGAGGGCATGCATCTTCTAATGCTATAAAATCACCAGATTGAGACTTAAAGATACATATTTTTTGGTTTAAAACAGTAATTTGTTGCAAATTATGGCTAATTTCATTTGCCCAAGCCGCAACATACCATGCGTTTTTTAAAAACATTAGAATTCCCTATATTTATAAAATAAGCTTAGCCTTTGATGCATTCCACAGTCTATAATAAATTTTAAACTTTTTTAACAACTACTCTAATTTTATTAAACCATTCTTAATCTATAGCATGGACACTTAATCGTGCTATCCGTAAGAATGTTAAAAGTAAATTTTAGGGTAATAATAAAAAATGATTGATCGCAGCGAAGAGCCTATTTGGGCCCCTAGTAAGCAAAAAATAGATTCGTCTAATATAAAGAATTTTTCTAAATATTTATCAAAATGTGATCTTGGTGATTACAATGATTATGATAAGTTATGGGATTGGTCAGTCAATAATATTGAAAGTTTTTGGAGTGCATTTTGGGACTATAGCAATGTTGTTGGTAATAAAGGTGATAAGGTCTTAACACCCTTTAATAATTTGATGGATGCAAAGTTTTTCCCTGACGGTAAAATAAATTATGCAGAAAATATCCTAAGATCTTCAAATGATGGCCCTGCAATAATATTTCATGATGAAGCTGGAACACGATCTGAGTGGTCTTGGGAAAAAGTGCGAAATGAAGTTTCTTTGTTACAGCAGTCTTTAGTTGAAACTGGTGTGCAAAGTGGGGATAGAGTGGCTGGGATAGTCCCTAACTCTCCCTATACAATTATTGCATTATTAGCTGTTTCTTCCATTGGTGCTGTTTGGAGTTCTTGCTCTCCAGACTTTGGACTGAATGCTGCTTTAGATCGCATTAGCCAAATAGGGCCAAAAGTTTTATTTTGTGCTGATGGTTATAGATATAATGGTAAAGAAATTTCAAATATGAAAGTTGCTGCTGATTTAACAGATGCAGTTCCTAGTATTGTTCAAACTATAATTTTTCCTTTAAATAATGTGTCTGCTGATATTTCTATTATTGGCTCAAAAGGCATTCATTGGAATGATTACATTGCACCGTTTTCCGTCCAAGAAGTTAAATATAATAGAATTAACTTTAATGATCCGTTATTCATAATGTTTTCATCTGGAACAACTGGGTTACCTAAATGTATTGTCCATTCTGCTGGTGGTACACTTCTTCAACACCTTAAAGAGCATCAATTACAATCTGATATAAAAGCAAATGACAGATTGATGTATTTTACTACATGTGGATGGATGATGTGGAATTGGATGGTATCTGGTTTAGCTTCTGGAGCTACTTTGGTTTTATTTGATGGGTCTCCAGTTTATCCGGATGGTAATAGATTAGCATATATTGTTGCTGATGAAAAAGTTACACATTTTGGAACATCTGCTAAATATTTAGATGCATGCGCTAAAAATAATATTATTCCAATTAACAAATATGATTTGGGCAGTTTAAGGACAATTTTCTCTACAGGATCTCCATTATCTGAGGCTGGATTTGATTATGTTTATAAAAACTGGAAGAAAGATGTATGTTTGTCGTCAATAGCTGGTGGTACAGATATTTTGGGATGCTTTGTCGGTGGAAGCCCAATAAGTCCAGTATATAGAGGTGAGTGCCAAAAGCGTCTTTTAGCTATGAATGTAAAAGTATTTGATGATGATGGTGATGAAGTGCAAGGCATTCAAGGTGAGCTGATATGTTCAAGTCCACATCCATCTATGCCAATTGGTTTCTGGAATGACGAAGGAAAGAAACGCTATAGATCAGCTTATTTTGAGAAGTTTGAAAATGTTTGGCATCAGGGGGATTATGTTGAGTTAACGCATAATAATGGTTTGCGGTTTTTTGGGCGTTCTGATGCTGTTTTAAATCCTGGGGGTGTACGGATTGGTACAGCCGAAATATATCGAATTGTAGAAGCTATGGAAGAAGTGCTTGAAGGAATTGTGATTGGACAAAATATTGATGATGATCAACGTGTCGTTTTATTCGTTAGAGTAATGGAAAATATTGTATTCGACGAAGCTCTTGTTAAGAAAATAAAATCACTCATCAGATCGAGAGCAACTCCTCGACATGTACCTGCAGTAATTTTAAAAGTCGAAGATATTCCAAGAACAAAGTCTGGCAAAATTGCAGAAATTGCTGTTCGGGACACTGTGCATGGCCATATGATAAAAAATATGGCTTCACTGGCAAACCCGGAAGCATTAGAATATTTTAAGAATATCAAAGAACTGGATGTTATTTCATGATATGTGGAAATGAATCTATTGTTATAGTGAGTGCTACCCGTACAGCGGTTGGTTTATTTTGTGGTGCACTTTCTGAAATTCCTAACCATGATCTTGGCGCAATATTAATAAAAGAAGTAGCTAAGACTTCTAACGTTGATTTGAATGAAATTGACGAAGTAATTTTGGTTCAAATGCATAGTGCTGGATAATGACAAAATTCTGCTCGGCAAGCGGCATTAAAGGCCGGTATTCCAAAGAAAAAACGGTCTTTTTGCTAAATCAATTATGTGGTTCAGGGCTTTGTACTGTTGCTCTTGGTGCTCAGCAATTAATCTTGGATGATGCAAATATTATTATTGCTGGAGGGCAAGAAAGTATGTCGCAATCGCATTGTAGTGCATTTTTAAGGTGGGGAAAATGGGCAGTATGCACATAGAAGATATGATGATTAAAGATGGTTTAAATATGCCTTTTTTGGATATCACATGGGCGAAACCGCTGAAAATATATATTTAAGAAATTTAAAATGCCCCGTAAAAAACAAGACGTATTTGCATTAAATTCACAGGTGAAATCTGCAAAAGCTCAATTTAATGGAAATTTTATAGATGAAATCACTCCAATAAATGTTCAATTTAAAAAAGAAAATAAAATATTTAAAAATGACTTATATTTTGGACTAATATAAGTTTAGAGGCAATAAAAAAGTTACCCTCAGCATTCGACGATTTGGGTTCTGTTACTACTGCAAATTCTTCTGGCTTAAATGATGGAGCTGTAGTTGTGCTATTTATGAGAGAGAAAGGTGCAATCAGGCGTGGGATCACCACTAGCAGAATTGCGCCTTGGGCTACAACAGGTGTTGATACAAAAGTAATAGTCACTGGGCTGATCACAACATCTAAGTAAGTTCTGAGTGAAGCTGGCTGGAATGTGAATGATCTCGATTTGATTGAGACAAATGAAGCCTTTGCTGCGCTAGCCATTTCAGTCAATCAGAAAATTGGATGGAACCCTGAAAAAGTTAATGTTAATGGTAAATCAATTGCAATTGGTCATCCAGTTGGCGCATCTGGTTTTCGCGTTCACGTAACCCTTTTTACATGAAATGAAAGGTATAAATTCAAAGAAAGATCCGGAAACATTGTGTATTCGTGATGGAATGGGAATAGTTCTCACTATTGATAGTTATTTCTAGACAATTTAGTTTTTTGAGATTTTAAATAACATATTGACTATCAAAAAGCGTGACTAATGCTGCAAGAATTAAAACCAACAGCATTATTGTTTTAAAATTTTTATTTGAATATTTAGTAAATAGGATTGTCCCTGTCCAAGCGCCCAATAATATTGCGGGGCTTGCTAGTACTGCATAGATTATAGTTTGATTGCTTATTAAACCAAATGTAAAAAAGCTAATAACAGATAGGCCAATAATAGCTGCTGAAAGCATAACAATATTTGCTCTTGTGATTAAGCTGTTGTCTCCTTTGGCAAGAATAGCAGTTGCAAACAGAGGTCCAGCCATTCCAGTCAATCCTTGGGTTAGCCCTGAAAGAGCTCCGATTATATAGTTTGCTTTGACTGAAGCTAAACTTTTTATTTTTGATTGTTTCGACAGTAAATATACAGAAAATAAAACAAATAAAGATATAATAACTTTCACTATATTTGGATCTATCAATATCAATAAGAAAGTGCCTAAAGGAACAAATATAAGAAAAGATATCAATATTGGAATAACAGTTTTCTTTTCAAAGTTTTTATATGCTGTAGGTATTAGGCCAATTGAAACTGGGATTTCTACCAAAATTTCAATCGCCACTGCCTGAACTGGACCAAAAAGAACTGCCAAAGCTGGGATGGTTAATAAAGCTGATCCAAATCCAGTGTATCCACGAATTATCCCAGAAACATATACAACGATTAACATTATGAAAAAACTAAAGGAAAAAAAATGTTGAATCATTAAAGTCTTTCAAATGAATTTTTCATGGAGAAATATTTATGTTAACAGTATTATTTCCTAAAAGATAATTATCATAGGCTTTTAAGTATGATTGCTCAATATGAGATATATAAAGTTCTGTATCAAATAAAGGTTCAGTGATTTTGTTTTTATTTAATTTATGTTTGATTTTTTTTAGCTTTTTGGGATTTAAAGCTAATTCTAGTATTAATTCCTCATACTCTAATTCTGTGTGAGTAATTAGTTCATCTAGGCCTACTGCAGAAAGAAGGCTTCCAGCCACTCTTGCTGCAAAACTTTTGCCCAATTTTGTTACTACTGGCAATCCTGCCCAAAGAGCTTCAGAAGCTGTTGTATGAGCATTAAAATTAAATGTATCTAAGAAAATATCTGCTAAAGCATATCTTGCAAGATGTTCCTCCATGGGTAATGAGTTAGCAAATATAATTCTTGATGGATCAATTCCTCTTATTTGAGCGGCCCTGCAAATGTTCTCTCTAACTAACTTATTTTTTATATTTAGCCATAGTACGCTATTATCAATTCTACCAACTATTAGCATCCAAATATCAAATTCTATTGATGAAATTTTGTAACTATTATTAAAACAACAAAAGACAATCCCGTCTTCGGGTAAGCCTTGCTCTTTTCTAGATATCGGTTTGTTTGATATTATACGTGTATTGTCAGTTGGCATATATGAGTGCGGCAAACGAATAATATTTTCACTGTAAAAATTTTCAAATTTATCTGGTATGAGTATTTTATCTGCAATTATATAATCTATATAATCAGCTCCCATAGTTCCAGGAAAGCCGAGATAATTAATTTGAATGCTGGCTGGTCTTAAGCATAAAACACCAGTTCTTCGATCCTTCGTATGACCATTTAGATCAATCAGGATATCAATATTATCTTTTTGAATTGTAGTAGCTATTTGCTCATCGGTTTCGTGGCCAATTTCTTTATATACATCAAAAGCTTTCTGTAACCTTATATTCATTTCATCAATCACTACTGGACCAATTGAATATCCGTAAACTTTAAATTGTTTTTTATTGTGGTTTTCAATGATTTTTGCAATCAGAAATGCCACCGGGTGAGTTTTGAAATCTGAAGACATATATCCTATACGAATATGATTTTTTTTGGCTTTTGGATGATTGTATTCTTGGAGTTTTCGCCGTGGAAATTTTTTCTCTGTATGTGCCACAGCTCGTAATTTGTGGCGTTCAGGAGAATCTTCTAATGTCATCACCGTAAATGGACCAACATCACCTTCATGAATTCCTAGTTTTGATATTTTGGCAGTGTCTTTTTCTATTTTTTCCCATTCGCAAATTAACCTTAACAGAAAGTTTCTATGTGCAATAACTTTCTCATTTGCAGGCTGTATTTCTAAGACTTTGTCATAAACTAGTATTGCTTCGGTATTTTTTCCAATATCTTTTAATGCATCCCCTAAATTAATGAATGCTTCCATATAATTTTTTTTAAATAAGATTGCTTTTTCAAAAGCATCTATGGCCTTTTTGTGATCGCCTTTATCTTTATATATATTACCCATATTATTGTATGCAAAGGCATGATTGGGTTGTATTAGTGTTGCCTTTTGATACGCATTTAATGCTCTATCAAAATCATTTAACTCTTTATATGCACTTCCCATATTGTTATGAGCATCAGCATAGTCAGATTTGATTTTTGTTGCATTTTTGTAGTTTTTTATGGCATATTTGGGTGACTTTAACTTATCATACATCACTGCAATATTAAAATATGCTATTGCTGAATTAGGATTTATTTTCAATATCTTTTCATAGCATTCAATAGCTTTATCAAACATGCCTAGTGCTGCATTTGATGCGCCTTGAATATTATGTAAATCATTTTCATTGGGATATATTTTTATTAATTCGTCTGCTTTTTTTATAACATTTTTAAATTCTTGGTTGTTATATTTTTGAAGTAGATCACTAAAACCTTTGCTTTTATTTGTATTGATGGGTTTATTTATGTGTAAAGACCTTAATTTTTTTAAAGCATGTAATGCTTTAATATTATTAGGAAATTTTTCTATTACATCTAAATAAAGATCTTTTGCCTTTGAGTATTGATTTAATTTTACGAATTTTTCAGCTTGGCGGATTTTTTTTTGCACTGGAGATGACATTCGAACTTTACCATAAATAATATAATATTTAGTCATATATAAAATTAAAATGGCATACAATCCACTTTCTATTATAATTGTTTACTTATTGTGATGGATTGTGTTTTTATCTTAATAATCTTTAGTCTTATTCAAAAAAAAGTGGGTAGAAATTATGTCTGATATGTCAGTACGACTTGGCGTTGATATTGGTGGTACTTTTACAGATATTGTGTTGGAGATTTCAGGAGTTTCCTATTCTACAAAAGTTTTGACTACATATTTAGCTCCTGAAGATGCAATTATTGATGGGATGATCCAGGTTTGTAGTAAGGCAGGAATAACTCCTTTCCATATTAATCAGATAATTCATGGAACAACTTTAGCAACGAATGCATTAATTGAACGTCGTGGTGCAAAAACAGCATTGATTACAACTGAAGGTTTTCGGGATGTTATAGAAATGCGAACTGAGTCTAGATTTGAGCAATATGATCTAAATTTGTGTTTACCTGAACCATTACTTCCTAGGCAAATGCGTTATACAGTTCCTGGGCGTATTGATGCAAATGGTAATGAATTGATGCCTTTATTGCGCCAAGATGTTGAAAAAGTTGTGGAAAAAATTAAAGCTGCTGGATATGAGAGTATTGCTATTGGGTTAATACATTCCTACGCAAATGATATTCATGAAAACTTAGTTCGTGATGTAGTAAGTGAATTAATACCTGATGTAATGATATCTATCTCATCTGAAGTTAGCCCCCAGATGAGAGAATATGAGCGTTTTAATACTGTTGTTGCAAATGCATACATAAAACCCTTAATGAAATCCTATCTAGATCGTTTAAAGGGAAAGTTGAAAGAAGTAGGAGCAGACTGTAATATTTTTTTAATGCATTCTGGTGGAGGAATTATTTCAATTGAAAGTGCTGCAAATTTTCCTGTTAGATTAGTAGAATCTGGGCCAGCAGGTGGTGCCGTGTTTGCTGCAAATATTGCAGAAAAATTTAACTTAAATAAAGTTTTATCTTTTGATATGGGTGGCACAACCGCTAAAATATGCCTTATAAAAGATTATACTCCAAAAACTTCAAGAGTATTTGAAGTTGCAAGAACATACCGGTTCAAAAAAGGCTCTGGAATGCCTATTTCGATACCTGTAATTGATATGGTTGAAATTGGTGCAGGTGGTGGCTCACTTGCATATGTTGATAGAATGAAACAGATACGGGTGGGCCCCGAAAGTGCGGGGTCTGAGCCTGGGCCTGCATGTTTCAATAATGGTGGTGATAAACCCGCAGTTACAGATGCTGATCTTATTTTAGGTAAATTAGATCCTGAAAACTTTGCTGGTGGATCAATTAAACTAAAAAAATCATTATCAGAAAATGTTTTACAAAACATACTAGGAAATTCTTTAGATATGGATGCTGTAACTTCAGCATTCGGATTAATTGAGGTTGTAGATGAAAACATGGCAAATGCTGCCCGTGTTCATTCAGTGGAAAATGGCGAAGACCTATCACAATTTACAATGATTGCTTTTGGTGGAGCCGCACCCCTTCATGCTGGTCGTTTATGTGAAAAGCTTGGGGTAAATAGACTAATTATTCCGCCTGGTGCTGGTGTAGGCTCTGCAATAGGTTTTTTGCGCGCGCCTTTCAGTTTTGAAGCAAATAGATCAGTCTATATGTCACTTGCAAATTTTGATAATGAAAGAATTAAAAATATTTTTTCAGAACTACAAGATGAAGCTTTAAAATTTGTAATAGATTGCGATCCAAGCAGTGAAATACTTTCAGATTTCAAAGTATATATGCGATATTCTGGTCAGGGTTGGGAAATCCCAATTGTCTTAACAGAGGCACAAGCAATGGAGCCTGATGCAGATACATTTAAATCAAGGTTTATTGAAGATTATATAAAGCTATTTGGACGAGCTGTAGCAGGTATGAATATAGAAATAACTGTGTGGTCTGTAAATGCGACTACACCTCATGAGAGGGTCAATTCCGTTTCAGAAAATACAATTTTATCTATGATATCTGCTGATAAACATCGTAAAATATTTGATATCAAAACTGAAGAATTTAAAAAAGTTGGTGTGGTGCTTAGAAACGATATGAAGGTTGGTGCAAGTGTTGAAGGTCCTGCTGTAATAACTGAAGATGAGACTACCATAATAGTGCCTTCAGACAGTATTGCAATTTGCCAAACTGACGGTTCAATTGATTTACGGTTACAAAGGTAAAATATGAAACATTCAAACGTTGCCTATCAAGTTATGTGGAACAGACTTATCTCTGTTGTAGAAGAGCAAGCGCAAGCACTGGTGAGAACAGCTTTTTCAACGTCTGTTAGAGAAGCTGGTGATTTATCTGCAGGAGTATATGACTTAGAAGGCCAAATGCTTGCTCAAGCAGTTACAGGTACTCCTGGCCATGTAAATGCAATGGCTGATGCTGTTGCACACTTTATAAGGAGAATTGGGCGACAAAATATTTTTGAGGGTGATGTGTATATTACAAACGACCCGTGGGAAGGTACAGGACATCTCCATGATATAACAATGGTGACACCATCATTCTATAAAAAAAAACTTGTAGGATTTTTTGCTTGTACTGCTCATATTGTTGATATTGGTGGTAGAGGTTTTGGTGCTGATGCAAATAGTATTTATGAAGAAGGTCTCTATTTACCTATTATGAAATTTGCCCAGCGTGGGGAAGTAGATCAAACTTTACTACACATTGTAAGGGGTAATGTCCGAGAACCAGATCAATTAATAGGCGACATATATGCACTTTCAACGTGTAATGAGATAGGACATCGTCGTTTAATAGACATGATGCAGGAATTTGATATTACTGATTTAAACAAAATTGCTGAATTTATTTTAGAAAGTTCTCGGAAAGCTACAATCGAAAGTATTGCTGCATTGCCTCAAAAATCTGCAGATGGAGAGCTTATTGTTGATGGTTTTGATCATCCTATAACTTTGAAAGTGAAAATCAGTATACATAAAGATCGAATTGTATCAGATTTCACTGGATCTTCAGGCCTTGATAAAAAAGGCATTAACTGCCCCCTTGTTTATACTAAAGCATATGCTTGTTATGCACTTAAAGTGGCCATTGCTCCAGAAATACCAAACAATGCTGCATCTCTTGCGCCTTTTGAAATAATTGCGCCAAAAAATACAATAGTTAACGCGGTGCATCCTGCACCGGTAGCTCTAAGGCATATTATTGGTCACTTTGTTCCTGATGCAGTTTTTAATGCATTTGATAAAATTGTTCCATCTGTAGTACCCGCAGAGGGAGCTGGATGTTTATGTAATTTCCAAGTTTCACTTCGCCTTGCAAATAATGATTTTGCAAAAAAAAATACAAGACGCTCAGAAGTTTTAACATTTAATTCGGGTGGGTCAGGTGCGCGTCCTAACTATGATGGATTAAATGCAACGGCATTTCCATCAGGAGTAATGACGATGCCTATTGAGGCTACGGAGCATGCGGGGCCTGTTATTATTTGGAGGAAAGAATTGCGACCTGATTCAGGAGGCAATGGGCAACAACGTGGAGGTCTTGGTCAATACATGGAAGTAGGTGCGCAAGAGGGATATGAATTTGATTTTCAGGCTATGTTTGATAGGGTGGATCATCCTGCAATTGGGCGCCGTGGCGGAGGTCCTGGAGCATCGACGTTAATTGCTAGAGATGATGGCAGTCCAATGAATGGAAAAGGAAAACAGTTCGTAGCACAAGGTAATAAAGTTGTAATGGCATTCCCTGGTGGTGCTGGATATGGAATGGCAAAAGACAGGTCAGTTGATCAAGTAAAAAGAGATCTTTTGCGAGGCTATATTACATTAGAGACTGCGATTAAGTATTATGATTTAAGTAATTCTGATATATTGGATGTGCAAAATGCAATAATAAATGGGGATGATTTTTAATTAAATTCATTTTTAGGGAAGGATTTTTTATGGAATTGGCAAAAAATAAATTTACTCATGCAGTTACTGCAGGTGAAAAACAGGTAGGGCTTTGGGTGACACTTGCTAGTTCTTTTGTGTCTGAAGTAACAGCGCATTCAGGATATGACTGGGCAGTTATTGATATGGAACATTCTCCTAATGACTACTTTACTGTTTTGGGCCAACTGCAAGCTTTTAATTCAAGTGAAACAACGGCTCTTGTTCGGCCAGAATGGAATGATCCAGTAATTATAAAGAGATTATTGGACTTGGGTGCTCCTGGCTTTGTTTTCCCAATGATTGAAACAGTTGAAGAAGCAAAAAAAGCTGTTTCTGCAACTCGGTATCCTCCTCGAGGTGTTAGAGGTGTGTCTGGTTCCTCACGTGCTACAAAATTTGGACGTATAAATGATTATATGACCAAAATTGAAGATGAAATTTCAGTAATACTTCAAATAGAATCTGCAGCTGCAATTAGTCGTGCGGTAGAAATAGGGTCAGTTGATGGTGTTACAGGAGTATTCTTTGGGCCTTCTGATATAGCTGCTGACCTGGGGCTTCTCGGCCAGCCTATGCACAAAGATGTTTGGGCTTTAATAAAGCCAGTTGCACAAAAGCTGATATCAAAAGGAATACCAGTTGGGACCTTAGTACTTGATAGCGATTTTGCTGCTGAGTTGTTAAATGAAGGTTTTACTTTTGTTGCCTCTGCAGTTGATAGTGACTTACTTGCTAAAGCATCTGACTTTGCATTAAATGGTGTTAAAGAAAAACTTTTATAATTTTTAGGAGGCAATTTTAAGTGACTTTCGAACATCCAGGCAATGGCTATCAGGAAAGTATTACAAATTTTGCAATTCTTTGGTGTTTAGTCTTTGGTTCACTTTATTTTGCTTACAAAGGAATTTGGCGACATTTTGTATTAAGCTTAGCTATTGGACTTTTTACATTTGGTGTCTCTTGGTTTATTTATCCATTTTTTGCAAAAAATATTATTGCTACTCAATACAGAAAAAATGGATGGTTAGAAATCTAATAAAAGTTTAAATTTTTGTTAAGATAAACCAAGCTGATGAAGTATATTGGGTATTTGTTTTTTCAATTTAAAAAACCCTTTTGAAGCATGTTGCCATGTATACATATCATAATTTTTATAATGTTCATAAATATAAATATCGTGCTCTGCGAGATTCTTTTTAACTTTTCTTAACTTGCTTTTAACCGCACCAACTGGAACTTTTGGTATAATAATATTCTTTGTACCTAATCTGTCAGATGCTTCTAAAATTGTGTCTGTCCATTTTGTTTTATCTATATTTTCTACACCCAGTTGTCCTAATCTCTGGCACGTATTTTGAACTGCAGTATTTGAAAAAAATCTCACTGAATTATTTGGTTCAATCCATCGAGGGTATTTCTTTTCAAGGTATAAAGGCAATATTTCCACTTCAAGGTCTTTGGTCTCAAGAGACGTTTCGGGACTACAATCTTCCTCAGTAACAAGTAAAACTGCATCTTTCTGAATAGATTTATCTAATTGAGGAAGTGTAACCAGAGGGTGATCAATATTCTCAGTTAATGGATTTATATCCTCTACTAATTGTCCTGATGGATTAAATTGACCATTCGTAAATTTTTCTATGTTCGATGCCCTTGCTGCATATGCTTTGCCTTTTGTGTGAAGGCCACTTACCCATCTCCAGCTAAGAGTGTTTGATGCAGCATCAGCATCTATCAAGTATAGCATAAAGAAATCAGCACCTAACTCCATTGGTAATTTGAGGGTGAACACCCATATTGATGCGAACCACATTCTTACGTGATTATGTAAATATCCTGTTGATTTTAATTGTTCACACCAAAAATCAAAGCACTCTATTCCTGTTTCACCATTTATGGCAGACATGTAATTTTCTTTTATAAACTTATTATTTTCTAATTTAGTATATTCTTTAATTAATTTTTCATTATGATGAGACCAGACTGTTGGGTGCTGTTCCAGCCAACCTTTAAAATATCCTCTCCAAAATACTTCCTGAATGAATTTCATAGCTGAATGTGGGCTGTGGTACTTAAGGATCTCTATTAAAACCTCTTCTTCAGTAATTAACCTGTGTTTGATCCATGGAGATAGTGCTGAAACAGAATTTTTTTTAGTAGAAGAAAAGTCAAAATTTCTCTCGTTTGAATAAGTTTCGCCAGCCAATGGTGCAAATTCTTTCAACCGTTTTAAACCTGCTTCACGTGTAGGAATAAATGCTTCATGAAATTTATCGTGATGTTTGACTAAAAATTCATTTGATACATTCATTTAAATAACGCCTCATTGATAATTTAGATATTTATTTATGAAATATATAGTTTTAAAATTTAAAAAATGAAGAAATTTGTTTAAATAAGATTTAATACTTTATTCTATCAAATAATTTTATGTAGTGTGTCACAATCATGCAATGACTGATCAGATTACGTAAATTTTTTTGGAGCTTATCAATGGAAAATATTTCGAATAATGATGCCACTATATATGTTCAAAATGACGTAGATTCTGATATTGTTGTCTGCGACGAGGGGTTGAGTTTCTGGGGAGGTGTTGATCCTGATACTGGTGTTATTATTGACACTCACCATCCCAATTGTGGGGAGGAACTTTCTGGCAAAGTTGTATTAATGCCAACATCACGAGGCTCTTGTAGTGGAAGTGGAGTATTATTGCAGCTTGCACAAAATGGAAACGCTCCAGCTGCGTTAATATTCAGGGAAACAGAAGATATATTAACTCTTGGGGCAATGATTGCTGAAAGGCTTTTTAACAAGAATATTGCCGTACTGCGTGTAGCATCAAAAATATATAATTTATTATCAGAAGAGAAATCTGCAAAAATTGATAATCTAAAATTATATTTTTCAAATACTTCAATTGATTTATTCCAACCTGCTTTGGGTAAAATACACTTAAGCAATTTAGATAAAAAAATGTTAGCAGGAGTTAATGGTGAAGCCACAAAGATTGCGATGGAAGTGTTATGTTTAATGGCGGCGGCTCAAAACGCAGATGAATTGATTGATGTGTCTAGAGGTCATATTGATGGTTGTATTTTAGCACATGATGCTAATCTCCACTTTGCAGAAAAAATGCTTGATATGGGGGCAAGTGTGATTATTCCAACTACAATTAATGCAATTTCAGTAGATAGAAAAAACTGGAAATCACAAGGTGTAGCTCCTGATCTAGGTGGAAAAGCAAGTAGACTTGCTGATGCATACGTAAAAATGGGTGCCTATCCTACATTTACATGTTCACCATATCTTTTGGTGGAGAAGCCAATAAAAGGAGAATTAATTGGCTGGTCTGAATCAAATGCTGTCATTTATGCAAATTCTGTAATTGGAGCACGTACGCAAAAACATCCAGATTATCTTGATTTATTTATAGCAATGACAGGCCGTGTCCCAAAAACTGGTGTTTATTTAACTGAAAATCGTAAGCCTGTTTGTGAAATTAATATTACATTACCAGATAAACTTGATGATGCTTTGTGGCCAATGATTGGATGGTTAGCAGGTTCCAAATCCCCAAATGGAATTCCAGTTTTAATTGGTCTTGAAGATATTTCATTAAATAATGATGATCTAAAGGCTTTATGTGCGGCATTTGGAACAACATCTGCAGCTCCAATGTTACATATTAAGGGTCATACTCCAGAAGGAGAATTGCTAAGTATCAAAAATGTAATTTCGACAAGTATAGTTCCCAATGATTTGTTAAATTTATGGAAAAATTTTAATACTGGAAACAACAAAATTGATTTAGTTGCAATTGGTAGTCCACATGCTTCTTCATCAGAATGTATAAAATTTTTGGAATTTTTATTGGAAAAAAATCAAGCAGTAATGGTCCCAACTATTTTAACTGTTGGACGTGCAACTCTTGAAGTACTTAGAGATGAGGGAAGTTTAAGGCAACTTTCCGAACTAGGCGTTCAAGTTGTACCTGATATTTGCTGGTGTTCCATAACTGAACCAGTTTTTCCTCCAGATACAAAATCATTAGTAACTAATTCTGGTAAATATGCTCATTATGGTGAGGGATTAACAGGTCGAAATATACGATTTGGTAGTTTGGGTGACTGTGCCATGGCAGCATTAAGCGGTTATGTTAACAATGAATTACCAAACTGGTTAATGTCAAAAACATATTTATGAGATTTTATAAGAAATACGTTAAGTATATGCCAAGATTATAAATCAAAGAAATTCAGGGTAATTTTTATGATAGTAAAAATATTAATAATTAAATAATTTTTAATATATCAATCTTTTTGGATGACATAGTTATCAAAATTGTGTCTGCTATTTTTTTAGATATTTATGGAGAATCTTATGTCATTTAATTCACTTGTTGTTCGCAAAGACGATGAAGGAAAAACCTCAGCAGCAGTTGAAGAGATGACTGTAGACCAGTTGCCTGAGGGTAATGTTACTGTTTCAGTTGAATACTCTACAGTAAATTACAAAGATGGGCTTTGTATAGGATCTGGTGGAGGTATGGTTCGAAACTACCCTCACATACCAGGAATTGATATGGCAGGTACAGTTGAGGTATCACAAGACCCGCGATACTCTGTAGGTGATCGTGTCGTATTGACAGGATGGAGATATGGAGAAGTTCATTGGGGAGGTTATTCTCAAAAGACACGAGTAAATGCAGATTGGCTTGTGGCTTTACCTGATGAGATATCAACAAAACAAGCGATGGCAGTTGGCACAGCTGGTATCACCGCAATGTTTTCTATAATGGCTTTAGAGGCGCATGGTTTGAGACCTGAAAATGGTCCTGTCCTTGTCACAGGAGCAGCGGGTGGTGTTGGCTCTATTGCAACCGCTATTTTGTCAAATATTGGTTATCAAGTTGCTGGAGTTACGGGTCGACCAGAAACCGCTGATTATCTAAAATCTTTGGGCGCATCTCAAATTGTAGCGCGTGAGGATATCAATGAAACAGTGAAGAGACCGCTTGAAAGTGCCACTTGGTCGGGCTGCATTGACGCCGTTGGTGGTGAAATGTTGGGAAGAGTATTAGGCCAAATGAAATATGGCGCGTCTGTTGCTGCAGTAGGAAATGCAGGAGGAGTTGCACTTCCTGCTAATGTACTACCCTTTTTATTGCGCGGAGTGAATTTACTAGGAATCGACAGTGTACATCGTCCGTATGAAAATCGTGTTGATGCTTGGTCGCGTATTGCAAATGATCTGCCATTTGAAAAACTTGAAAGTATGATTGTAAATGCAACACTTTCAGATTTGCCACAGTTAGGAAAAGATATTTTAAAGGGACAAGTTCAAGGTCGAGTTGTTATTGATGTAAATGCTTAAAATTGAACTATTTGTGTTAAATTAAAAGATTAAAAGTTGTAGTTTATAAAGTAAATTTAACTATTTTAGAAAATCGGGAAAAGCATGAAACTTGATATTGAATATATTCGCAAACAATTTCCAGCGTTTGAAAAGAAGGCACTAGATGGTCAAGCTTTTTTCGAAAATGCTGGAGGGTCTTATACATGTAAACCTGTCATTGATCGCTTATATCGCTATTATAACGAGCGCAAAGTTCAGCCTTATGCACCTTATGAAGCTTCAACCCTAGCTGGTGACGAAATGGATGAGGCGCGTGAAAGAATTTCCCAAATTTTAGGTGTTGATACTGATGAAGTAAGTTTTGGCCCATCTACCACTCAAAATACTTATGTATTAGCTCAAGCATTTGGCCAATATTTAAAAACTGGTGATGCAATAATTGTCACCAATCAAGATCATGAAGCAAATACAGGGCCTTGGCGGCGATTGGTTGATCGTGGCGTGGAGGTTCGAGAGTGGCAAATAGATAGTGAAACTGGAAATTTAAATATTCAAGATCTAATGGCAATATTAGATGATAATGTTAAACTTGTTTGCTTTCCGCATTGCTCAAATATTGTTGGTGAAATCAATGATGTGGAAAAGATTTGCAAGGTCATCAAAACAGCTGGAGCTTACAGCTGTGTCGATGGAGTTAGCTATGCGCCACATGGCATACCCAATGTTGGTAAATTAGGACCAGATATTTATTTATTTTCTGCTTATAAAACTTTTGGACCGCATCAAGGAATAATGACAATTAATCGTGAGCTTGGAATGACACTTCCAAATCAAGGACATTATTTTAATGCAGATAGTTTATATAAACGCTTTACACCGGCAGGCCCTGATCATGCTCAAATTGCTGCGAGTGCAGGCATCGCGGATTACATAGATGACGTTTACAGTCATCATTCAAGTTTAAATGGTGGTGCTCTTGAGCGGGGCGAATTTGTTCATGATCTTTTTAGAGATCATGAAATGAATTTACTTCAACCTTTATTGGACTATTTGGGCTCAAAGAATTCAATTAGACTATTGGGCCCAACGGATGCATCGAAAAAGGCACCAACAGTTGCAGTTTCTTTAAAATCTAACCCTGAAGCAGTTGCCAGAGAACTTGCTGACCATGGAATTATGGCTGGTGGCGGTGATTTTTATGCAGTTAGGTGTCTTGAAGCGCAAGGTATTGACCCAAGTCATGGTGTTTTGCGATTAAGTTTTGTTCATTATACAAATAAAGCTGAAGTTGATAAATTAATTGCTGCTTTGGATCATGTCTTATAATTTTATATATTATTACTTTTATGTAATTGGGAGGAGTTTATAATGACAAAATCTCCAATTATTGTTTGGTTTCGTCGTGATTTTAGATTTAGTGACCATGAGGCACTAAATGCGGCCCAGTCTTCTGGGCGACCTGTAATACCTGTTTTTATTTTAGATGAAGTTTTTGAGTCTTTAGGTGCTGCTTCTAAGTGGCGACTAGGGCTGGCAATTGGGCATTTTAAAGAAAAACTTAAGGTAATTGGTAGTGATCTCATTTTGCGCCGTGGAGATCCTCTTAAAATTCTTTTAGAAATAATGGTTGAGAGTAATGCTTCAGATGTATTCTGGTCGCGGGCATATGACCCAGCATCGATTGATCGAGACACAAAAGTTAAAGCAAATTTAAATGGAACAAGTTTTACAGGCCATTTATTATTCGAACCTTGGGTTCCTAAAACAAAAAATGGTGAAAACTTTAAAGTATACACACCATTTTGGCGCCATGTTAGGTCAGAGCTTGTAATTGGCTCAGTTCAGCCTTTAATTACAAAGTTAAATTCACCGGACACTTGGCCAAAATCAGATAATTTGATTAATTGGAATATGGGTCAAAAAATGCATAGAGGCCGCAAAATTGTTTCAAATTTTGTAAATGTAGGCGAACAAGCAGCGTATGATAAATTAATTAAATTTATTGAAAGTGACATCGATGGGTATAAAATAAACCGTGATTTTCCAATGCGGAACGCTACATCTGGTTTATCAGAAAATTTAACTTACGGTGAAATATCTCCAAGATTAGTATACAATATAACCCAAACTGCATTTGAAAAAGGTGTTTTAGGATCAGAACATTTCTTGAAAGAACTCGTTTGGCGAGAATTTGCATACCATCTTTTATGGCATTTCCCTAAGCTTGATAAGCAATGTTGGAGATCTAATTGGGAGAATTTCCCGTGGAAGGGACAAAATGAGGAAGCATGGGCATGGATGCAGGGTAGGACAGGGCAAAGTTTTGTTGATGCTGGAATGCGGGAACTTTATGTCACTGGAACAATGCATAATAGATTAAGGATGATAGTCGGTTCATATTTGACAAAAAATTTACAAACAGATTGGCGTGTAGGTTTGAAGTGGTTCGAAGATTGCCTAATTGATTGGGATCCAGCTTCAAATGCTATGGGTTGGCAATGGATAGCGGGATGTGGACCTGATGCAGCTCCTTATTTCAGGATTTTCAATCCAAATTTACAGGCAGAAAAGTTTGATAGTGATCAAGGTTATAGAAAAAAATGGTTAGAAGTAGAAAATGATGGTGATGCAAATACTTTTTTTGATGCTATTCCAGTTGCATGGAGATTAAGCGCTGATAAAATGACGAATAAAGAAAGCGTTGATTTAGCTTATAGCCGTAAACGCGCTTTAGATGCATATGCTTTGTTCAAGGAGCAATAAAGATAAGAAAGATCGCTAAGAAGATCTTAGGTTATGATTTTGAATGGGACAGTGAATAAATATGAATCGAATAAAGAATACTGATGTTTTCACATCTATTAAAGATCAGTCAAATTTACCGCGTTATTTTAGACGTATATTTAAAATTTTATCAAATTTAGATATAGGATCTATTGAAGTAAAACTCCCAGATGGGAGAATTTTTAAAGCAATTGGAAGAAATAGTGGCTTGGAGGCGCGCCTCGATATAATAGATCAGGATTGTTTTGCCCGTTTGGTAAGAGATGGTGATATAGGGTTTCTAGAAGCTTACATGGATGGGCAATGGACAACCCCAGATCTACAAGTCTTTATGGATGTTACCTTTCAGAATTTTCATCAGCTTGCTACGAGTTTCCCTGGTGCGGGGATAGTTAAGGTTTATGAAAAAATTAGACACTGGCTGAATTCAAATAGTAAACGACAAGCTAGAAAAAATATCTCCTACCATTATGATTTGGGCAATGATTTTTATAAGCTTTGGTTAGATAAAACAATGACATACTCATCTGCTTTTTTTGAGACAGATCAAGTCAGCTTACAAAATGCTCAAACAAAAAAATATTCCCAAATGTGTGATGAAATAGGCGTTAAAGAAGGTGACCATATTCTTGAAATTGGATGTGGATGGGGTGGATTTGCTGAATATGCGGCAGGTCAAAGGGGAGCTTTTGTTAAAGGCTTAACAATATCACAGGAGCAGCATGATTTCGCAATCGAACGAATGAAAAAGGCTGGCCTTAGTGATAAAGTTGAAATTGTGATGCAAGACTATCGCGATGAAGAAAAAAAGTATGATGGGATTGCATCGATAGAAATGTTTGAAGCTGTGGGCGAAAAATATTGGCCAGTATACTTTGATAAGCTGCATTCTTGTTTAAAACCTAATGCAAAGGCAACTCTTCAGATAATTACAATTCCAGATGAGAGATTTAATGAATATCGCAATTCAGTAGATTTTATTCAAAAGTATATTTTTCCAGGTGGAATGCTACCTACAGAAACCATTCTTAAAAATGAAATTAACAGAGTTGGATTGCAATATGTTAATACAATAGAATTTAGTAAAAGTTATTCTATTACATTAAGGCAATGGTTCGATAAATTTAACGAAAAATGGGACAATATTTCTGAAATGGGTTTTGATGACCGCTTTCAAAGAATGTGGAATATCTATTTGACTGGTTGTGCATCTGCTTTTGAGTTTAACAGAACTGGTCTGATCCAAATCACTATGAGTAATAATAAATAAGTTTATAAAAATTTATGAAAACTGGCATTTAAGTTACTACCGCTAGTATACTATTTTATTAATTGCTATAACTTTATTACGTGTTTGAATTAACGAATAACAAACGCTATCAAGCTATACTAAATTTACTAGGAATAATTAATGAACCGTTACTCTGATTTGCCACATGCTGTTGGTAATACTCCACTAATTCGTTTAAAAAAAGCCTCTGAAATCACTGGATGTGATATTTATGGTAAAGCAGAGTTTTTAAACCCCGGGCAATCTGTAAAAGATCGTGCAGCCTTAAATATTATAAAGGTAGCTATAAAAAACGGTTCTCTTAAGCCAGGCGGAACAATTGTTGAGGGAACAGCGGGTAATACAGGAATAGGTCTAGCCGTAGTGGGAAACGCAATGGGTTTTAAGACGGTTATTGTAATTCCAGAAACACAAAGCCAAGAAAAGAAAGATATGCTTAGATTGCTTGGTGCGGAATTAGTTGAAGTGCCAGCAAAGCCATATAGAGATCCAAATAATTATGTTAAATATTCTGCAAGATTAGCGGAGAAATTAGCAAAAACTGAACCAAATGGTGCTATTTGGGCTAATCAATTTGATAATGTTGCAAATCGTGAAGCTCATGTTATCTCCACAGCTCCCGAGATTTGGAATCAAACTGAGGGTAAAGTTGATGGATTTATTTGTGCAGTTGGCTCTGGGGGGACATTAGCCGGCGTTGCTCTTGGGTTAAGAGAGAAAAATAAAGATATATGTATTGGATTAGCTGATCCAGACGGAGCGGCTCTTTATAACTTTTATACTAACGGTGAATTGAAATCTGAGGGTTCTTCGATATCAGAGGGTATTGGGCAGGGTCGCATAACTGCGAACCTTGAAGGATTATCTGTTGATAAAGCTTATAATATTTCTGATAATGAGGCACTACCAATAGTATTCGATCTTTTAAAAGAAGAAGGATTATGTATGGGAAGCTCAACAGGCATTAATATAGCGGGTGCTGTTAGAATGGCTAAAGATCTTGGGCCTGGAAAAACAATAGTAACGATATTATGTGATGTAGGTAACAGATATCAGTCAAAACTATATAACCCGGACTTTTTAGAGGCAAAAGGTTTACCGATTCCAGATTGGTTAAAGCGCAAGTCTCAAGATATCCCAGCAGTTTTTGAATAGGAAAAAATGATGTTTTTAAAATATAGATTTTTGCACTTAATTATAGCTTTGATTTTCTTATCAGCGCCAATAAGTGCACAGGAACAATCTGTATTTGATGTTGATACATTCAACAAATTGGCTTCAAGGGCTGAAAATGCAGTTTATGGAGGTGAAACTTCAAGTGAAGCACTTGAGAAGCTGAGGGTCTCTTTATCTGAAGCTAGATCAGCTGCACTCGAAGCACAAAGCTCAAGGACGAGTAGGGCTAAAATAATTACTGAACAGATTAATGCTTTAGGGCCAACGCCTGATGATCCATCAACTGAAGCAAAGGATGTTGCAGAATTGCGGCTATCTTTATCTAAACAGCTTGCAGTTGCTAGAGCCCCTTTAATTGTTGCCCAGGAAGCATTTCGTAGAGCAGATGGATTGATTTCAGAGATTGATAAAACTATTCGGGAACGATCTGCCTCTGCATTATTGCAGCTTGGAGTATCTCCATTAAATCCAACTATTTGGGCTCCAGCATTTTCTTCTTTAAAAAATTATATTAGACAAATTAGAACAGAATTTGATACGTCTTTAGATAGCTCGAGTTCAAAAGTTATTAGATCAAATAATCTACCTGGAATAATCTTCTTCATTATTTCAGGACTATTCTTGTTGTTTCCAGCAACAAAATGGGTTGCGAATAAAATGTCTGTTGCTGGTGGAAATCAACAAAAAATAAGTAAAAAAATTATACAAATAACATCTTCATTTCTTGTGTTTCTACTGCCATTATTTGGTTTAGCTTTGATTTTTAAATCATTGGAAATGTTGGATATTTTTGAATACCGTGGTAATGCTTTAATGCAATCTCTAATGTGTATGAGTATTGCAATATTTGGTTTTAATTGGCTAGCGCACAATCTCTTTAGAGGAGTTGGACCTGCACAAGAATTATCAGGTGTTGAAAATAATAAACAAATTGGTGCTTATTCGCTCACGGTTTTGATGGGTGTAACTCTTGGTTTGTTTTGGTTGGTCAACGACTTAAAACAAGTTGCAGATTTCACTGGTTCAACACTGGCTTTCTTAGAGTTTCCATTAATTATAATTGGTGGATATGGATTAATAACTTTTGCTCGACAGGTGCAATCATATCGAGCTCGTCTAACCGCTGAGAACAATATAACTCCAATTTCTGAAAGACTTACTACAATTCTTTTTGCACTAACAATGACTGCGGGTATAATTGGGCCGCTCTCTGCTGCATTTGGATATTCAAACATTGGATCAAAATTAGTATTTGCAACAATTCTTACTTTAGCAGTCCTAGCAGGTCTTTATATCGTATTTATGCTTGTCGCATATTTATTTTCTGAAATAAATTTTGATGACAAAAATGATAAAGTTCAGACAGCTTCATCAAAAGGTGGATTATTTCGCGTATTCTTAGCATTTATATTAGCTTGTTTAGCAATTCCACTATTGGCATTAATATGGGGTGCACGTGTAGTTGATATACAAGATGTTTGGTTAAGTTTAAGAGACGGAGTTGTTCTAGGTGATACCCGAATTTCGATTTCTGACTTCCTTACTTTCGTCATTATTTTTTCTATTGGGTATACATTAACTCGATTATTGCAATCTGCCTTAAGACTATCTGTACTCCCAAACACAAAAATTGAAACAGGTGCGCAAAATGCGTTAGTAACTGGCGTAGGATATGTTGGTTTATTTTTTGCTGCACTATTTGCGATTACATCAACTGGCCTTGATCTTTCTAGCTTAGCAATTGTTGCAGGAGCACTTTCAGTAGGTATTGGATTTGGTTTACAGGCTATAGTATCAAATTTCCTATCAGGAATTATTTTACTTGTTGAGCGGCCAATAAAAGTTGGAGATTGGATACAAGTAGGTGCCTATTCAGGATACGTAAGCAAGATTGCAGTTAGGGCTACAACAATTGATACATTTGATCAGGCAAATGTAATCATTCCAAATGCTGATTTTATTTCTGGCACAGTCACAAACATGACACATCTAAGTAAACGCGGTCGAGTTAAAGTTCCAGTTGGAGTTGCATATGATAGTGATCCTGTGTTGGTTAAAGAAATTTTAATGGATATTGTTTCATCAAATTCAAATATATTAAAATCACCTGGGCCTGTAGTATTTTTACTTGGTTTTGGCGCTGATAGTATTGATTTTGAGATACGTGGAATATTACGTGATGTGAATTCAATTACATCAACCCGTTCAGATATAAACTTCGAAATACTTAGAAGATTTGCTGAAGAAGGTATAGAAATACCATTTGGTCAGAGAGATATTACTATTAAAAATGCTGCTGAATTGGGAAAAGTATTCCAAAGTAAACCATCTAAAAAATCATAAAGTTTTTTACTTGCTCAGCTAACTTGAGCGGTGTAAACGCCCGATATGGACAGGTGGCCGAGTGGTCGAAGGCGCACGCCTGGAAAGTGTGTAGGCGGGTGACCGTCTCCAGGGTTCGAATCCCTGTCTGTCCGCCATCTGCTTCCCCAGATTGCAAACTAGCCCATAATTACGTGAATAACTGCGTTGTTTCAGGGAGATACAGGCG
>Ga0209534_10000322_pt1 | contig 57376 bp, 52 predicted proteins | sample COG_07_FD_184751 | JGI IMG/M metagenome (GOLD analysis project Ga0209534, IMG submission 184751) | Pelagic Microbial community sample from North Sea - COGITO 998_met_07 (SPAdes) (version 2) | ecosystem: Environmental > Aquatic > Marine > Neritic zone/Coastal water | place: Helgoland, sampling...
CAATCCATTCATTTTAAAAGGAAAAGCTCCTTACGGGATAAAAGCACATACATTTGAGACATTATTGGGGCGTTCATATGATGAACCGTTTACACTTTATGGTCTTTTAGCAGAATCAGTTGAGACTTCTGAGACTAGAGATTGGGTAGAATTTACACTTCGAAAAGAAGCGCGTTTTTCAGATAATACTCCGGTAACAATTGAAGACGTGATTTGGTCATATGAAACATTAGGAACAGTAGGTCACCCCAGATATGTAAGGTCTTGGGGTAAAGTTTTAAGAGTTGAGAAAACAGGTGAACGATCAGTTCGTTTTTATTCGGATAGTGGTGATCAGGAGCTGCCACTAATTCTAGGGTTGCGACCAATATTGAAAAAATCTGATTTTGATAACCGTGATTTTGCTACTAGTAGTATGGAACCAATTACAGGTAGTGGTCCATATGTTATTGATAAATACGAAGCAGGAAGATTTATTCAATTTAAGAAAAATCCAAATTATTGGGGTAATGATATTGCTTTCAATCGTGGAAGACATAATATTTCAGAATTGAGATATGATTATTACTTAGATAGTAATGTTATTTTTGAGGCCTTTAAAGCTGGAGATATTTCCTATTATAGAGAAGGAAATGGCTCCAAGTGGGAAAATAATTATAATTTTGATCGCATAAATTCTGGCAAAGCAATTAAATCTATTGTTCCACATAAGCGACCATCAGGAATGAAGGGCCTAGCAATTAACACAAGAAAAAATAAATTTTCTGATTGGAGAGTAAGGGAAGCCTTAATTCAAGCTTTTGATTATGAGAACTTCAATGAGAAAGTTTATGGGGGCACAAAAATTAGGTTTGGATCGTTCTTTTCAAATTCAAAACTGGGAATGTCTCATGAGCCAGCTAGTGGTCGTGTCAAGGAATTGCTTGAAGAGTATAAATCTAGTCTTCTTCCAGGTGCACTTGAAGGATACAGCTACCCAGTAAGTGATGGAAAAAGAAATAGAAAAGGATTAAGAAAAGCGACGCAATTATTATCTGAAGCGGGTTGGAATTTAGATAATGGTCTCTTAAAGAATTCAGATGGTAAAATATTTGAAATAGAAATTATGTTACAGAATAATGCTTCTGAACTCGAAGCAATTTCAAATATATACGTTGATTCATTAAAGCGCCTAGGAATTAATGTAACTATTGCATCATTAGATTCTGCTGTATTTAGAGAACGAAAAAAATCATATGACTTTGATATGATGCCAAATCTATGGTGGTTGTCATTATCACCAGGGAATGAACAGAAGCTTTATTGGGGCCCAAAAGGTATAACTGAACCTGGCACAAGGAATTATATGGGCGCAAAAGATACTGCAATTGAACCTCTTATCGATCATATGTTAACCGCAACTGATCAGTCTGAATTTGTTGCTGCGGTAAAGGCACTAGATAGAATTTTAACTGCAGGAAGGTATGTTGTTCCATTTGGCTATGATAATGTTAGTAGATTAGCACATGATAGTACTATGAAATTTCCTGAAAGATTGCCAATGTACGGTGATTGGACTGGCTTCCTACCCGATGTTTGGTGGGTTGAATAACTATAATCATTGCAAGGATCTAAATAAACCAAATGCGATTGCATACATAATAAATGCAATCGCTATATCAAGAAAGGTCCATACCTTTATTGATTTAAAATATGGAGCAAGTAATTTTGCTCCATATCCCAAGCTGAAGAAAAATATAAATGATGCACTAGCAGCAAAAAAAGCAAAAATTATTTTTTCAGATAATTTATCATATTGTACAGATATTGCTCCAAGAAGAACCATAGTATCTAAATACACATGTGGATTAAGCCAAGTTACAGCTGCTAAACTTGTTAAAACACTAGAGAGTGACTTTGGTTCACCATTTATTTCTACACTATATGCGCCAAGATAAGCAGCCCATAAACGTTTAGTTCCATATAATATTAAAAAAATTATTCCACCTAGGGTTAATATAAAAGGTAATTTTGGTATTTTATTTACAGCAAAATCAAAGCCAAATATTCCAAAAATAATTAATATTGCATCGCTAATGCTACAAAAAATACAAGCCCAGAATATATGTTGTTTGGATAGACCTTGACGTAACAGCATTGTATTTTGAGCGCCGATAGCAAGAATAAGAGACAACGAGGTGAAAAAACCCGTTAAACCTACAGATAACATTACTTTTTATTTTCCATAGGTTTTTTCGATGTGCCTATATTTTTTTGTGGCGGTTCGACAATCCCTGCTGATATTATCAACTTCGCGGCATCTTCAACATCCATATCCAACACAATAGTATCTTTTTGGGGAACAAATAGTAAAAAACCTGAGGTTGGATTAGGCGTGGTTGGCACAAATATGCTATACAAATCGCCAGAGTCAGCTTTTTGGCGTATTTCACTACCAGTTTTAGTCGAGATAAAACCAATCGCCCAAATCCCTTTTCTGGGATATTCAAACATACATACTTTATCGAAGTTATTTTCTGAGGAAGTGGTAATTGTTTCTACAATTTGTTTCACACCGTTATAAATCGATCTTACAATAGGAACTCTATCAACTATACTTTCGCCAATTCTTACTAATTGTCTTCCAAATAATCCTTTTGTTATTGCGCCCATTATAGTTGTAAATAATAAAAATATAACAACACCAACGCCCCTAATGTTAAAATCGACATAAGTTAATGGGTTGTAATAGCTTGGAACTAGAGGAAGTACTCGGTTATCAACAAATCCAATAAATGACCAAACCATCCAAATTGTTAATGCCACTGGTAGTACAATAACTAACCCAGTTAAAAAATTACCCCTTAATCGAGCAAATAATCCCGATTTTTTTCGTTCAGATTTATTGTGTTCATCTAGGTTTAACATAAATAAATTATTAAATGTGGTCCTTTGCTTTGTAAATGCTTTACTGAATACTAATTTTATTAATTATTAATATTTAATCACTTATTTAAATTTAATTATATTAAAAACAAAACATAGTTTTTACTTTACCGAAACAAGAAATTAAAAGTTTTAAGAAATATCATATTAATTTATTAAGATTACAAAATGTGCAAATTGATAATCAATTATAGCACAATTAAGGAGTATTTGATGACAGTAAGTGAAAAAATTGTTGCTGATTTTGTTTCAAACGATGTGGAGTTTATTACCACAGTACCATGCAAACAGTTAGCTGGTGTTATAGACGCAGTAGAAGCAAATTCTGATATTTATCATATTCCTTCTAATAAAGAGGATGAAGGTATGGGTTTATGTGCTGGAGCTTACATGGGAGGCAAAAGACCAGCAATTATAATGCAAAATACTGCAATTGGCGTTACAGTAAACACATTGGTAACTCTTACACAATACTATCGTATGCCACTTCCAATGCTTATAAGTTATAGGGGTGAATTAAGAGAGCCTGTTGCATGTCAAGCTGAAATGGCGGTTCACACAAAAGCATTATTGAGCCAATTGAATATTCCAACTTATCATTTTCATAAAGAAGATGATGTTGAAGAATTTGATGCAATTTTGAAGTATACATATATGTGTAATAAGCCTGTTGCTATTCTTACGGATGCATCATTTTGGGGAGGATATGGAGAATGATAAGATCTGATATTTTACGTGATATTGCACCAATTTTGCGAGACCATCTTGTTGTATGTAATATTGGGCTACCAAGCCAAGAGTTGCATCTTATTGATGACCAGCCTTCAAATTTTTATATGTTAGGAACGATGGGTTTATCTTCTTCTATCGGATTAGGTGTTGCGCTTGTGCAAGATAAAACTGTTATATCCATTGATGGTGATGGATCCGTTTTAACAAATTTTGGGACACTGCCTACAATAGCAAATAATGTTTCTAATAATTATATTTTATTAATTATAGACAATGGAAGCTACGGCTCAACGGGTGATCAGCCTACATATGCAGGTATGAAGACTTCTCTAACTGACGTTGCACGTGCTTGCGGATGTGAAAATGTAATAGAATGCAAAGCTGAGGATACTGGCAAAACTTTACAATCTGCAATTGACAGTAAAAAAATGACAATAATAGTTGCTAAATGTGAATCTGGTAATATTAAAGTTCCTGTAATTACCAAAGATCCAGTAGTAATTAGAGATCGCTTTATGAAAGCTGTTCAAGGATAAATTATTATTCCAGGGATAATAATTTATCCTTGGGTGATTTTTATCAATATTTTTAATAATAATGCTTTATAACCTTGCATATATTAATAAATCGTTTTAACAGGCAAATAATAAAATCCACAGGCGGAGCTTGAGGGTTGTTAGGGAGAAATCCTAATAACTCCACCGGTTGGACATAACGTCCTTCACTTCGCTGAGGCAAAACCGGAAAAGGAATATTACAATGGCTCTACCTGAGTTTTCATTGCGCCAACTATTAGAAGCAGGCGTACATTTTGGTCACCAAACACACCGTTGGAACCCACGCATGGATCAATACATATATGGTTCTCGTAATGGTATCCATATTATGGATCTTACGCAAACTGTCCCATTGCTTGATCAAGCATTAAATGTTGTTCGTGAAACAGTTGCAAAAGGTGGGCGAGTTTTATTCGTTGGAACCAAGAGACAAGCTTCAAAAGCAGTGGCTGAAGCGGCTGAAAGATCAGCGCAATATTATATGAATCACCGTTGGTTGGGTGGCACATTAACAAACTGGCAGACAGTTTCTAAATCCATTCAACGTTTAAAAACTATCTCAGCACAAATGGAAACAGGCTTTGACGGTCTTACTAAGAAGGAACGTCTAGGAATGGAGCGCGAACATTTTAAGCTTCATGCTTCTTTAAATGGTATTGCTGAGATGGGTGGTACACCAGATTTGTTATTTGTTATTGATACAAACAAAGAAGCACTAGCTGTTGCTGAAGCAAACAAGCTAGGTATTCCAGTTATTGGAATATTAGATACTAACTCAGCTCCAGAAGGAATTGATTATCCAATTCCTGGAAACGATGATGCTGCGCGTGCTATCGGTCTTTATTGTGATTTAATCGCTAGATCAGCACTTGACGGAATGGCAGCTCAGATGGGATCTGCTGGCGTAGATCTAGGTGAGTTAGTTGATGCTCCAGTTGAAGAAATTTTAGATACACCACAGGCGCCTAAAGAAGTTGAAGAGGATGTTTCCGAAACGATTGGTTCAAAGCCAACTTTATTTTCAGAAGCACCTGATGAAAAAGATGATTTGAAAAAAATCTCTGGTGTTGGTCCAAAACTAGAAGAAGCAATGAACAAATTGGGAATTTATCAATTTGCTCAAGTTGCTTCTTGGACAAATGATGAAATTATGTGGGTAGATGACAGTTTATCAGTAAAAGGTCGTATCGAACGTGATGATTGGGTTGGACAAGTATCTGAATTAATCAAAGGTTAATTCCTTTTGCGGGCATATGTGCCCGCTATCTATATATTTTTAGGAGATAAATTATGGCTATAACAGCTTCATTAGTAAAAGAATTGCGTGATACTACGGGCGCAGGTATGATGGATGCAAAAAAGGCATTAACTGAAACTGATGGGAATATTGAGGCTGCAGTTGACTGGTTGCGTACTAAAGGTCTCGCAAAAGCAGCAAAGAAAGCTGGAAGAACAGCTGCTGAAGGTTTGGTTGGTGTTGCGGTAAGTGGAGGATTTGCGGTTGCAGTTGAAGTTAATTCAGAGACCGATTTCGTTGGCAAGAACGCCGAATTTCAAGAAATGGTTGCTGGTATAACGAATACGGCTTTAGGAGTATCAGATATTGATGCGCTAAAATCAGCAGATATGAATGGTAAAACAGTTTCTGATGTTGTTACTGATAAAATTGCTACTATTGGTGAAAACATGTCAGTTCGAAGAATGGCAAAAGTAGAAGGTGAAGTAGTTGGTTCATACGTTCACACTGCAGCTGCTGAAGGAATGGGTAAAATTGGTGTGCTTGTCGCTCTAAAAGGTGGTGATGAAACTATAGCAAAGCAAATAGCAATGCATGTAGCAGCAACTAATCCAGCTTCATTATCTGAAAATGATCTAGACCCTGCAGTTATAGAGCGTGAAAAGTCAGTTTTAACAGAACAAGCTCGTGAATCAGGTAAACCTGATGCTGTAATTGAAAAAATGATTGTTGGTCGTATCAAGAAGTTTTATTCTGAAATTACATTAATAAACCAACCTTTTGTAATGAATCCTGATATAACTGTAGGTCAAGCTGCCAAAGATGCAGGCGCTGAAATTTTATCATTTGTAAGATTAGAAGTCGGCGATGGAATTGAGAAAAAAGAAGAAGATTTTGCTGCAGAAGTTGCAAAAACAATGGGTGGCTAGTTTTTTAACATAGCACTATTAGATTTTAAAGCTCCGCAATTGATTGTGGAGCTTTTTTTATTTATTTGTAAAAAAAATTTATGATTTAGTGCTGGAATTTTGTATATCATTATATATCTTTGAATATATTAGTATTTAAGGAAAACTTAATGCCAGAAAAAAGAGCTGCAAATTTATTAGTTGAGTGCCTTATAAAACAAGGTGTTAATAAAATTTATGGTGTACCCGGTGAAAGTTATCTTTCAGTTTTAGATGCATTATACGATTTTAATGATAAAATTGAATTTATATCGACAAGGCATGAAAGTGCTGCTGCATTCATGGCAGAAGCTTATGGTAAACTGACAGGTGATGCTGGTATTTGCTTTGTTACGCGTGGTCCAGGCGCAACAAATGCATCAATTGGAGTCCATACTGCAATGCAGAACTCAACACCTATGATTTTATTTATAGGTCAAATTGGACGAGATATGACAGACCGAGAAGCTTTTCAAGAAATTGATTATAAAGCATATTTTGGATCAATAGCAAAATGGGTAACACAGATTGATAATGCAGATAGATTGCCTGAAATAATTGGAAGAGCATTTTCGGTAGCTATATCAGGTAGGCCAGGGCCTGTAATAGTTGCTTTGCCTGAAGATATGCTGCGTGAGTTAACCAATGCTAATTCAGTCAATAAAATTAAAAAATCATGTGCACAAATAAGCAAAAATCAAATCAATTCTATTGAAGATAAATTAAAAAATTCATCATATCCATTAATTATATGTGGTGGAGGTGGGTGGTCAGACATTGGCCGAGATAATCTTAAAAAATTCGCTGAAACTAAAAATATACCTGTTGTATGCGGCTTTAGAAATCAAGATTTAATGGATACAAATAGTCATGCTTATGTTGGTGATGCTTCTTTTGGAAAGCCATTATATTTAAAGAAATTATTTGAAACTTCTGACTTGATAATCGCTTTAAATATTCGTTTTGGTGAAGTTATAACTGATGGTTGGAGTTTATTTGATTTTCCTCATCCTAAGCAAAAGATAATTCATACACATATTAGTGAAACTGAAATAAATAAAGTTTATCATTGCGATCTTGGTATTGTAGCAAGCCCTGATTCAATCGTCTGTGCGCTAAATAGTTCTAAAAGAATAGAAAAAAAATCAGCAATAAAACTTGAAAAAATAAGATCAGATTTTATTGATTCCAGACGTGTTCAACCTACAAAAAGCACATTAAATGTTGCTGAAATTTGTGATTATTTAAATAAATGCTCTGATGATGATGCAATTTATACAAATGGAGCCGGTAATTTCGCTATTTGGTCTGGAAAATATTTAAATTATAACAAAAATCATAGATTGATTGCACCACAAGCAGGCGCAATGGGTGCTGGAATTCCTGCTGCAATGGCTGCAAAATCAATATACCCCAACCGTCAAGTGATTTGCTTTTCAGGTGATGGTGATTTCCAAATGTCTGTTAATGAGTTAGGTACAGCAATGCAGGAAGGTTTTAATCCGATTATTCTTATTCATAATAATGGAAGCTATGGTACAATCAGAATGCACCAAGAAATGCGATACCCTAAAAGGGTAAGTGGAACAAATTTAGAAAACCCAAAATTTAAATCTATAGCTGAAGCATATAATTTTGGGTATTCACGTGTTACAAACTTAAATGAGTTTCAGGATGCTTTTAATTATGGAAAAGTTTCTAAAACTGGATATATAATTGAAATGCTTGCAAGTATTGAAGATATAGCACCCGGTAAAACTATTGATATTTAATAGTTTAGTATATTATTGAATATTATGTTGAATCTCGGAAGCCTCTATTTTTAACCATTTTTTCATTTTTGATCTAAACCAAGTACGTTGCCTTTTTGCATATTGCCGTGTTTGTGTTTTAGCTTCTTGTATAGCTATTTTTATATCATCGCCATTTACAATATGAGAGATTAGTTCCTTAGCACCAATTGCCTTGCAAGAAGGATGGTTTTCTTCCCATAAACCTAACTCAAGAACTTTTTTACATTCTTCGATTGCACCATTTTTAATCATAATTTCAAATCGTTTATCAATTCTATTATTTAGCCATTCTGTATCACAAATTAAGTTTAAAGGAATGCAGTCATCAAAGTTTATTATAGGGGCAGGCGTTTCATCTTGCCAATCTGCTAAGCTTTTACCAGTTTCTGTAATGACTTCCCAAGCTCTTCGAGTTCTGACAGGATTTTTTATATCTATTCTTTTTATTATCTTTTTATCTAAGTCTTGAAGTATTTTTGAAAATTCTTGTTTACCCTCTGATTGTTCAATTTTATCTGCTTCTGATTTAACTTTATCAGATATAACAGGAACATCAGCAATTCCATTCAGTAATAATTGAAAGTATAAACCTGTTCCTCCTAATAAAATTGGCCTTAGGCCATCGTCATGAGCTTTATTTAACTCTAATTTTACATCTTTTAACCAATGACCAGAAGAATATTTACTCCCAATATTAATATGTCCATATAAAGAGTGTGGGCATTTAGTTATTTCAATATCATCTGGCCTAGCAGATAAAATTTTCCATTGTTTATATATTTGTAAAGCATCTGCATTAATTATGACTCCATTATATTTTTGAGCTAATTTTATACCTAATTCCGATTTGCCAGATGCAGTTGCACCAGCAATTAATATTGGTTTATTATTCTTAAAAATTTGTTCCAAAATGAGATGCCTTTGGTATGGTTATTTTTCAATCAAGCAAGTATGTATATATAAATAAATGTATGTTAATTATTTTCTTTGATTTATACCATTGTTAGTAATTAATTTAATAATAAATTTGAATATTTAATGTCGGAGCAAGATAAATGTCAGATCAAATAACATCAACTGAACTATCATATAAGAGGGTTATGTTAAAAATTTCTGGCGAAGCTCTAATGGGTGATCAGGGTTTTGGACTTCATCCACCTACTGTTGAGCGAATTGCAAAAGAAGTTAAACGCGTTAACGATTTGGGCATTGAATTATGTTTAGTTATAGGTGGGGGTAATATATTTAGAGGTTTACAGGGTTCTGCTCAAGGGATGGAGCGTACAACTGCCGATTATATGGGGATGTTAGCTACAGTTATGAATGCATTAGCAATGCAAGGTGCATTGGAAGCAATGGGAGTAAATACACGTGTTATTTCTGCAATTCCAATGGATCAAGTCTGTGAGCCTTACATAAGAAGGCGTGCTGTACGTCATTTGGAAAAGGGTAGAGTATGTATATTTGCAGCAGGAACAGGAAATCCCTATTTTACTACAGATACAGCTGCAACACTTCGTGCATCAGAAATGAGCTGTGATGCAATATTCAAAGGAACACAAGTTGATGGTATTTATGATAAAGATCCAAATAAATTTGATGATGCAAAGCGCTATGACAATGTCACTTTTGATGAAGTCTTACAAAAAAACTTAAAAGTAATGGATGCTTCGGCTATAGCTTTGGCTCGTGATAATGACTTGCCGATTATTGTTTTCTCTTTAACAGAAAAGGGTGGGTTTAAGGGTATAATGTGTGGTGAAGGTACATTCACAGTTGTTGGAAATAATTCCGTAAGAAGGGGTAATTAAATGTCTGAAGATATTGATATTGATGCAATAGAAAAAAGAATGAGTGGTGCAGTCTCTGCTATGAAGTCTGAATTCCAAGCGCTACGGACAGGTAGAGCATCAGCTTCTCTTTTAGATAAAATTATGGTTAATGCATATGGTGCAATGACACCTTTAAATCAATGTGCAGGTATTAACGTACCTGAACCCAGAATGATAACTGTCACCGTATGGGATAAAACTCTAATTGACACTGTAGATAAAGCTATTCGAGAAAGCAATTTAGGAATAAATCCCGTAGGAGATGGAATGATGCTTCGTCTTCCTATTCCAGAATTAAATGAAGAACGTAGAATTGAATTAACAAAAGTAGCAGGTGGCTATGCTGAGAGCGCTAGAATTGCGGTACGAAATGTTCGGCGTGATGGAATGGATCAAGTTAAAAAATCAGACGAATTAAGTGAAGATGATCAAAAAATATGGTCAGATGAGATTCAAGAGCTCACTAACAAGTCAATTAAAAAAATCGACGAAGTATTAGAGACAAAACAAGCGGAGATTATGCAAGTTTAACTTTGCATATAAGATTTTGAAACAAGATAACATTATAAAACCTGAAACTTTACACGTTGCCATTATAATGGATGGTAATGGTAGATGGGCAAATGAAAGAGCATTAGCAAGGCTTAAAGGTCATGCTAAAGGTGCTGATCGTGTCCGTCATATTGTTCGTGCTAGCTTAGATATGAATGTAACACATCTCACATTGTTTGCGTTTTCAACAGAGAATTGGAAACGCTCAGAGTCTGAAGTTATTGGATTAATGAGTTTATTTAGAAAGTTCATGAAATCTGAATCAAAAAAACTTCTTATAAATGGAGTAAAAGTTAGGTTTATTGGTGACAGAAGCCGATTAGATAAATCACTTATTAAATTAATGAATAATTTAGAAGATTTAACGAATGGAAACGATACTCTCCACTTAACTATCGCATTAAACTATGGTGGACGTGATGAAATCATAAGAGCTACAAAGAAAATATCAGAAAAAATAAAATCTGGCGAACTAGATATTGATGATATTACTATTGAGCTGTTTTCAAATAATCTTGATACATTTGATTTACCAGATCCTGATTTAGTAATTAGAACATCAGGAGAAAAGAGGACTTCTAATTTTTTACCATGGCAATGTGCATATTCTGAATATGTTTTTGAAGAAAGCAATTGGCCAGACTTCAGTAAAGAAATTTATGAAGAAATTTTAAAAGAATTTAAGAGCCGTGAACGACGATACGGTGCTGTTTTAAAATAATGTCCTTTCAAATTAAAAAATCTGAATTATTTATTCGCACTATTTCCAGCATAATTATGATCTTTATTGCTAGCTTGTTAATTGGAGCAGGGGGGATGTTGTTTGAAATTTCCCTTATATTACTTTCTATATTTTTTGTTTGGGAAATATTAGGTTTTGAAGATGAGACAAAATATTATAGAAAACTATTGGCTTCTTCTTTTGCAATATTATTTGCAATTTATCTTTGGTTAGATCCCATTATTTCGTTTATAATCTTCTCTATGTTTCTATTATTTTATAAATTCATAGTTAAGCCTAATAACTTCAATAAAGGTGCTGTATATCTTATTATAATACTCTTCAGCCTTGGGGCTATGTCATCGTTAAGAACAGATATTGGTTTAATACAAACATTATGGGTAATATCATGTGTTGTTGCATCTGACGTTGGTGGATATTTTTTTGGGAGATCAATTGGAGGTCCAAAATTATGGTCAAAAATTAGCCCAAAAAAAACATGGTCTGGAATATTAGGTGGGTGGTTTTTAGCATTTTTGGCAACATATTTATTTGTATATTGTTTTGATCAAATTACACATATTTACTTATATTGGTCAGTTTTTATTGCAATTTCGTCCCAAGCGGGTGACCTTTATGAAAGTGCATTGAAAAGGAGCGCAGGTATAAAAGATAGTAGTAATCTTATACCTGGGCATGGGGGATTTTTAGATAGATTTGATGGTATGATTGGTGCATTTTTCGCAATTTTTATAATTGAATTGTTCCAAATTAATTATTGGATTTACTAATGAGGGATATATCAATTTTTGGATCTACAGGTTCGATTGGATCATCTGCAATTAAAATATTGCTCAATCAAAAAGACAGTTTTAATGTTATTGTACTAACAGGCGGTAAAAATATAAAAGAATTGGCAAGGCAATCTATACTATTGAAACCAAAATATGTCGTTATAGCAGATGAAAGTTTGCTGATTGAACTTAAAGAATTACTAAAAGATTACAAGTTTGATATTAGTGCTGGAATAGAAGCATTGAAATATGCGGCATCAGTACCGGTTGATGTTTCTCTTCAAGGAATTATTGGCTTTGCGGGTGTGCAATATAGTTTAATTGCAGCAAAAAACTCAAAAATTTTAGCATTAGCAAATAAAGAAAGTTTAGTCTGTGCTGGTTCATTACTTAAAAATATTTGTACTAAGCATGATACAATTCTTATGCCTGTAGATAGTGAGCACTCTGCTATATTCCAATGTTTAAATGGTGAAGATATTAAAACTGTTGATCGTATAATCTTAACAGCCTCTGGGGGCCCCTTTTTGAATACAAAAATCAAAGATTTATCAAACATATCACCTGATGAGGCGGCTAATCATCCAAGATGGAATATGGGTAAGAGGATTTCTATCGACAGTGCGTCTATGTTTAACAAGGCAATGGAACTCATTGAAGCTAAAGAATTATTTAATATAAAACCAGATAATATTGAAGTTATTATACATCCTCAGTCAATAATACATTCGATGGTTGGTTTCAATGATGGATCTATAATTGCCCAATTAGGTCCAACAGATATGATTGGTGCAATAGGATATGCGATAAATTATCCCAATAGAACTAAATTGCCGATTGAGCGATTAGATTTTGTTAAATTAAAACAAATAGAGTTTGTGGAAGTTGATGATTCAAAATTCCCATCAATTAAACTCGCTGTGTTAGCTATTAAACTTGGTGGACTGGCTGGCACAGCATTTAATGCAGCTAAAGAACAAGCTCTTGATGCATTTCTGGTAAATAAAATAAAATTTTTAGATATGTTTAAATATGTTGAAATAGCATTAAATGAATATGAAGATAATAAATCTGATAATTACTCTTCAATTCAAGAGGTAATTGCGCAAGACATTCACACACGTAGAATTGTTCTTAATGCGATAGAAAGTTCACTAAATGATTGATTTTATGAGTTCAATTCCTCTGATCGGTAGCCCATTAGTTTCTATATTACCTTTTTTGGTTATTATAACTATTGTAGTTTTTGTTCATGAATATGGTCATTATATCGTTGGTAGGTGGTGTGGTATTCATGCAGAAGTTTTTTCTGTAGGTATGGGACCTAAACTTTTTTTTAGGAAAGATAAACGTGGTACGGTTTGGCAAATTGCTGCCATACCTCTTGGAGGATATGTAAAGTTTTTGGGTGACTCAAATGCTTCAAGCTTTCCTGAAAACATAAAAAACAGTTCAAATGATAATGAACAAAGTTTTTTCAACAATGCGAGCTTAATTTCAAAGACATTAACAGTTTTAGCAGGTCCAATTGCTAATTTTATTTTATCTATTTTGATATTTTCTATCTTAATTTTATGGAATGGAAAACAATCTAACGAACCAATTATTGGAAGTATCAATCAAGAACTAACTAAAGTTTACAACATTCAAAAGGGTGATTTTATAAAATCAATAAATGGAAAAGAAATTAATTTATTTTCAGATATTTATTCATTTATTCACGATGATAATGAAAATGAATTAACTGAATATGTTTTAGAGCGAAATAATCATATTATAAGAACTTATGGCCCTTTTCCAACAATGCCTATTATTGGATCAGTCATGCCAGTTTCGCCAGCTAGTAGTGCTGGATTAAAATCTGGTGATATAATTGTAAGTTATAATGATGAATTAATTGGATCATTTAAACAGTTACAAAAACTTATAATAAATTCTGAAACTAGAAAACAAAAAAACATTACTGTTTTGCGAAAAGGTAAATTAATTACTTTACAGATTTCTCCTCAATTAAGAGAATTTCAAAATTCTTCAGGAGAAATTGATAAAAAAATATCTATAGGTGTCTCTTCTGCTCTTGCATTTACGCCTATGAAAGAGAATATAAATTTATATGAAGCTTTGTTTTTTGGTTTTGAAAGAACATATCTTGTCATATCTCAATCTATATCTCAATTATCTAAAATTATTATCGGTGAGGTAGGTATAAAAAATCTTCAGGGTCCAATAGGGATTGCTCATGTTTCAAGTGATATTGCTAAATCAGATATTTCATTTTTTATTCCACTTATTGCTATAATTTCAACATCAATTGGTTTCCTGAATTTGTTGCCTATTCCTATTCTCGATGGTGGACACTTATTAATGTTTGCATATGAAGGAATAACAAGAAGAAAACCAAATCAGAAAATTATAAATTATTCTGCAATATTCGCTATCTCTGCCTTACTAACGTTAATGCTTTTTGTATCAATAAATGATATTTCACGTTTAATATTATTTTGGCAATAAAGAACGTTTATCAATGCATAATAAACGTTCTTTATATTTAACTATTCTTAAACTAAAATAAAATAAATATTTCTAGGATTCGTAAAATGATTATATTTGTAAAATTAATGTTATTAAGTAATTTATTTTATAAAAATATATTTAAACTATTAATTATATTTTCTCTCATGATGTCTGTTTCTGTATTTCCTCAAAGTGCATATGCACAAGAAAATTTGGTCTCATCAATTGTTGTAGAGGGTAATGAAAGAATAGAAAAACGTACAATAATAAATATTGCTGATATATATGATGGAAAAAATTATTCGCCAGCCCAAATAAATTCAGCATTACAAAGATTAAAAGCTTCAAGCTATTTCAAAAATGTAAATATTACATTAACTAATGGAATTTTGAAAATTAAAGTTAATGAAAATCCTACTATAAATTCTATAAATTTTGAGGGTAATACATCACTAACTGATGATAATTTATTAGAATTAGTATCTTCAAAAACAAGACAAACACTTTTAATTTCAATGACTGAGAAAGATGCTGATCAAATTGCTTCAGCATATGCTGATAAAGGTCGAATTTCTGCTAGAATTATTCCAAAAATAATAGAACTATCAGATAATCGCGTCGATTTAATTTATGAAATAAATGAAGGACGTATTACAGAAATTGAGAAAATTACTTTTGTTGGAAATCGTAAATTTTCTGACACGAGACTAAGAGGAATTGTAGCTACAAAGCAAGCTGGATTATTTAGACGCATATTTCAATCCGATACCTATATTGAAGATAGACTAGAATATGACAAAGATCTTTTGAGAGATTTTTATATAAATCGTGGTTTTATTGATTTTGAGGTGTCGACTTCTGTGGAACTTACTAGAAACAAAGATGCTTTTTTAATAAACTATTCACTATTAGAGGGGCAAAAATATAATTTTGGAAAAATTATATTTGATAAAACGAATGTTTCATTGGATTTGATCGATTTAAATGATTTAAATGATTTAAATAAGATAACTGAAAATAGTCGCTATGACCAAAGAAAAATAAAAAAGCTCATCCAAGAGATAGAAATATATTTATCTAAATTAGGAATTAATTTTATTGAGCCTCAACCAATCATTACTCGAGATAATATAAATCAATTAATGAACATTGAAATTAAATTTATTGAAACTAACAAAATATTTGTTGAAAGAATTGAAATTGAAGGTAATTCCACAACTATTGATGAAGTTATCAGGCTGAAATTTGATTTTGTAGAAGGGGATCCATTTGATAAGAGAAAAGTTCAAGAAGCCGTTGACAGAATACGAGGCTTAGGTTTTTTCAGTTCAGTGAGGACAACTACTCGTGAGGGGTCATCGGCAGAAAAAATTATAATAGAAGTAAAATTAACAGAAAAACCTACAGGAAGCCTGGGTATTGGTGCAGGATATAATTCTTCTGATGGTTCAGTATTCACATTCAATATTAATGAACGTAATTTTTTAGGCAAAGGTCAAACACTGGATTTTTCAATTTCTTCAAGTGAAATTGAAAAACAGTTAAATCTAGGCATTGAAGATCCATCATTCTTAGGGCGAAACCTCCTTGCTGGAATTTCTTTTGGTCAAAAGTCCACAACACCCGCATTAACACCACTTAAAAATGATAATGTATTTATTGCTCCAAAGTTTGGATTTCCTTTGAGTAGAGACTCACATCTAACTGTTACGTATAGATATGATCAAGATAAAGTGAAATTAACGTCTGAAAGTGTGGTTGTATCTCCATTAATAAAGTCTGATGTTGGAAATAAAAATAAAAGTGCTCTTGTCTTAGCTTATAGATTAGACAAGACAAATTCAGTAGTCACGCCATCTGCAGGTTTTAAGTTTGACATAAAGCAAGAAATAAATGGCATAGGTGGAGATGTTTCCTATCAAAAATCATCACTTGATTTCAAAACTTATTCCACGTTTATAAGGGATGATATTATTCTTTCATCAAACGTATCTTCTGGGGTGATAATTGGAGATGATGCTGATATATCCAATAGGTTCTTTTTAGGTGGCGATAAACTTAAAGGCTTTAGAAATCAAGGTATTGGACCCGTAGATAATTCATATACAGGATCAGATTTAAATGGTGACCCACTTGGTGGAAAGTTTTTTACAACAATAAATTTGGAAAGCTCATTTCCAATTGGAATCCCAGAAGAATATGGTATATTTGGTGGAGTTTTTGTTAATGCAGGTTCTTTGTGGGGTTTAGATAATACAGATTCAGGTAGAATTGACGACTCGAGAAATATTCGTGCTGCCGCCGGTCTTTCAATATTTTGGGAAAGTGCAATTGGGCCTTTAAGGTTTAATTTTTCAAGACCAATTAAAAAAGAAACTTATGATGTTATTGAAAACTTCCGCTTTACGGTTGATACTAGGTTTTGAATATGTGCTTTAAGTATGTATATTATATATTATTAAGTTTAGCTTTTACTTTTAATGCTAATTCTAGTTTGTCGCAAAAATATCCTACTTATAAAAATTTGTCATCAATAGCTATCTTAGATCAAGAAGCGTTATTTACTGAGTCCATATGGGGTAAAAACATTCTAAATAGAATAGATGTTAAGGTTTTATCATTAGCTAAAGAAAATAGGTCTATTGAAAGCCTTCTTGAAGCTGAAGAATTGTTATTAACGAAAAAAAGAAAAACAATTTCAAAATTAGAATTTGATGTTTTAGCATTTGAATTTGATAGTAAAGTTAAACAGATAAGAAATGAACAAGCTATAAAGCAACGTAAAATCAATGATTTTTTAAATGATAATAAAAAAATATTTTTTGAAAAAATTACTCCAATTTTATTAGGTTTTATTGATGAATTGGGTGTGGAAGTTCTTTTGAATAAAGATACTGTAGCATTGGCTAGTACTGGAAGTGATATTACAAAAGCTGCAATAGCTAAGATTAATAGTCAGTTGAAAAACTAATGGCTATAAATAGATTTAAAGGGAATTATTAATGTCAGAGTTAGATTCAAAAATACTAAATGCAGATATTCAAGACATCAAACGAATGATACCTCATAGATATCCATTTTTACTTATAGATGCAGTTAGGGATATTAAATTAAATGAAAGTGCTATTGGAATTAAAAATGTAACATTTAATGAACCACACTTTCAGGGTCATTTTCCAGAGAGGCCAGTCATGCCTGGCGTTACTATTGTTGAAGCTATGGCGCAAACAGCTGCGGTATTAGTTGTTAAAACATTAAATATGATTGATAATAATATGTTGGTCTATTTTTTAACAATTGATAAATGTAAATTTCGCCATGTAGTTTCTCCCCCAGATCAATTAGAATTACATGTTAGAGTATTACGTGGACGTGGAAAACTTTGGAAATTTTATGGTGAAGGTAAGGTCGGAGATGTTGTAGTTGCAGAGGCTGAATTCACTGCAATGATGGTTCCACCTGAAGAGGCTTAATTTTATGTCTGATAATCTATGCGCAATGATTCATCCAAGTAGTGTAATTGACGAAGGGGCAGTTATCGACCCTAGTGTATCTATTGGTCCATTTTGCTATGTTGGCTCTGAGGTAATACTTCAAAAGGGTGTAGAATTAAAATCTCACGTAGTTGTTACTGGTTTGACTGAAGTTGGTGAGGATACAGTTATATTTCCATTTGCTTCCATTGGGCATATTCCACAAGATTTAAAGTTTAATGGTGAGCGAACAAAATTAAAAATTGGCAAAAGAAACCGTATTCGTGAATATGTAACGATGAATCCTGGGACAAGCGGTGGTGGAGGCCTAACTAAAGTTGGGAATGATGGATTATTCATGATGGGTGTTCACATTGGTCATGATTGTATCGTTGGTAATAATGTCATCATGGCAAATAATGCTTCATTAGGTGGTCACTGTATTATTGAAGACAATGTGGTTATTGGTGCTTTAGCTGGAGTGCATCAATTCTGCAGAGTTGGTCGTGGTGCAATGATTGGTGGATTGTCTGCGGTTGTTGCGGATGTAATTCCTATGGGAATGGTTATTGGTGAACGTGCAAACCTTGATGGTTTAAACCTAATTGGCTTAAAAAGAGCTGGCGTTGATAAAGATCATATAAATGGATTGCGCTCGGCGTTTAAATCAATATTTCAAAGTGATGGAACGGTTAAGGATGCAATTGAACCAACTTTAAAAATACATAAAGGAAATCCATTAGTTGAAGAAATGATTTCATTTATTACTTCTGAAACTTCACGTTCACTTACTATACCATCAAAGGATTAATTATGGGTTCACCATGTTTAGCAATCGTTGCAGGGGCAGGTGAATTACCAATTAATATTGTAAAGCATTGTATAAAAAATAATTTAAATTATAAAATCATACATTTTGAGGGTGTGGAATTACCATGGGCAAAAGATCTATCAGTAATATCTGCTAAATTTGAAAAACCTAATACCTTATTTTTATCATTAAAAGATTTTAAATGTGATCAAGTAGTATTTGCAGGTTCAATGAAGCGACCTAAACTAAACCCATTGAGATTTGATAAAAAATTTTTATCAATTGCTTCTAGACTATTACCTGCATTGAAAAGTGGTGATGATACCACATTGAAAATTATTGCAGAAATATTTGAAAAAGAAGGCTTTAAGATAATTTCAGCTAATCAATTATTAAAAAATTTATTTGTTAGTGAAGGTATACTTACAAAATTAAAACCAAATGATGATGACTTAATTGATATAAAGCGTGGCTTGGAAATATTAGATCATATTTCAGCAATAGATGTTGGACAGGCTTGTATAGTTGGTCAAGGCCTATGTTTAGGTATTGAGACTATTCAAGGTTCCGATGAATTGATTAAATTTGCCAGTCTTAAAAAAGATGATTACCTCAATAATAAAGCTGGAGGTAAGGGTGTTTTTCTCAAATCGCAAAAAATAAATCAAGATACTAGAATAGACGTTCCAACTATAGGAATTAATACTATTCAAAATATTGCAAATGCAGGTTTTTCTGGAATTGCATTAAAAGCAAACAATGTTCAAATAATTGATAAAGAGATCTGTATAGAATTAGCCAACCAACTTGGAATATTCATTGTATCAGTATCTAATAAACAATCATGAAAAAATTTAAATGCTTTATTATTGCTGGTGAATTATCGGGTGATAAGCTTGGTTCTTCACTCATAAATGGATTAAATCAACTAACTAATAAAAATGTAACTTTTTATGGAATTGGTGGACCCATGATGGAGGCAAGTGGTTTTAAAAGTTTATTTAATATGACAGATTTGTCTTTGATGGGTTTAGTGGAAATAATACCAAAAATTCCAATGTTATTTTCTCGAATAAACTTAACAGTAAAAGCAATAATTCTTGAACAGCCAGATGTGTTAATTACTATAGACAGCCCAGATTTTTGTCTAAGAGTTGCTAAAAAGATACGAAAAATTAACCCTAATATAAAGATAATTCATTACGTTGCGCCTTCCGTATGGGCCTGGCGCCCTGAACGTGCATCTAAAATGTCAAAATTTGTTGACCATGTCCTAGCACTTTTACCTTTTGAACCGCCGTATATGGAGGCTGAAGGGATGACAAGTGATTTTGTAGGGCACCCAGTAGTTAACAGCCCAATAATTAATGAGGCCGCACAAAAAGAATTTAAATTAAAGCATAATTTAAATAATGGCCCGATTATAACCGTTTTACCTGGTTCACGTCTTGGTGAAATAAAGAGAATGAGCCCAATTTTTAATGAAGTATTAATAAACATAAATAGAATATACCCTGATGCACAGTTTATTTTGCCTGTTGCATCTGCGGTTGAGGTTAATGTTATAAATGCTGTTAAATATTGGGGCGTTAAGCCGTTGCTTCTTCTTAATGATTTTAAGACACCACAAGAAGTAGAATATGATAAATTTCTATCATATTCTATAAGTTCAGCTGCTCTTGCTACATCTGGCACTGTTTCTTTAGAGTTAGCATCGCAAAAATGCCCAATGGTAGTAGCCTATAAAGCTAGTTGGATTACTACAAGAATGGTTAAAAAATTAGCTAAAATTGATACTGCTAATCTAATAAATATTATAACAAATTCTAAAATTATACCTGAACACCTTTTTGAGGAATGCACAGCTAATAAAATAACAAGTAGCCTTAGATCCTTACTGGAAAATGATAGCAATCAAATTACAGCAATGACTGAAACAATGAATCAGTTAGGTATTAATAAGAAAGATAAACATTTATTAGCTGCAAAATCTGTTTTAAAAAATATATAGATGGTATATGAAATTTGCGTATTTAAATTAAAAAGTGACGTGATTAAGCTTTAAATATTATTAAAATGGAATATTAAAGTTATATACAATTTAGGAAATTAGTATGGTTTTTAAAGGAAATCTTAGTATAGACCCTCGTGGGTTAATTTTTGAATCATATAGAATTGAAAATATCACAATTGAAGAATGTCGAATGATTTTTTTAGATTGGGCACTTGAAGTGGCCAAATCAGATATGACAGAAGACATAAATACTTTGTTATCAGAATATAAAGAAATTTATGAAGATCATCCAATGACAGAAGTACTTCTAGCGGGTTTATCAAAGGTACAAAGCACTGGCAGAAGGGGTGGGAGATCTGGTAGAGCTTATAAATAAAGTCTATTTAAACATATACTTGTATGGTTAAGCTAATGCATGTAATATTCTAACCCAAGACCTCATGCCTTTATGGAAACTACGAATATCGTATTTTTCATTTGGTGAATGTATCGCATCATCATCTTGAGCAAACCCTATAAGCATTGTCTCTAATCCAACAATTTTTTGAAAATGCCCTGCAATTGGAATTGAGCCACCACACCCGACATATACTCCTGAATTTTTCCACTCTTGGGATAATGCATTTCTAGCAATTTCAAATGATTTATTGTCTATTGCCATATTAGAAGCCATGGATGATCCATGTAATTTATATTCTAATGAACAATCACCTGGAATATGACTTGCTAAATGTTCAATAAAAGCAGTTTGAATTTTATCAGGATTTTGGCTGCCAACTAATCTGAAACTAATTTTTGCATGAGCCTCACTTGGTAAAACTGTTTTAAAGCCTTCGCCAGTATATCCTCCCCAAATGCCATTAATTTCAGCAGTTGGCCTTGACCAAATTTGTTCTAAAACAGTTCTATCTTTTTCGCCTGCGGGTAATTTTAATCCTACATTCGATAAAAATGTGTCTTCATCGAAAGATAAATTTTTCCATTGTTCCATAACTTGATCAGGTATTTCGACTACACCATCATAAAAGCCATCAAGTGTTACACGGCCATTTTCATCATGAAGGGCGCTTAATGCTTTTGTAAGTACTCTTATTGGGTTGATAGATGGGCCGCCATACATTCCAGAATGTAAATCTTTATCAGGACCTTTAATGGTAATTTCTTGACTTAACATGCCCCTGAGCATTGTAACAATTGATGGTGTATCTTTTTCTACCATCCCTGTATCGCAAATTAATGCTATGTCCGCTTTTAGTTCTTCAATATGTTCTTTCATATATGGTACTAATGATGGTGATCCACTTTCTTCTTCTCCTTCAAAGAAAATAGATATTTGATTTGGTAAATCACCAGTAACTTCTTTGAATGCCCTACATGCTTCAAGAAAAGTCATTAACTGGCCTTTATCATCTGAAGCTCCACGTCCTCGAATTACTGGGCCATTTTTTGTTTCTTCTAATTTTGGCTCAAAAGGAGCATTATCCCATAATTCAATTGGATCAATAGGTTGCACATCATAGTGACCATAAAATAAGGTATGAGTACCCCCTGAACCACCTTTTGCGTAAACCATAGGGTGTCCTGGAGTTTCTCTTAATTCAGCATCAAAGCCTATAGAATTTAAATCATCAACAAGCCATTGGGCTGCTGATATACATTCATCTGAATATTTTGGGTCGGTTGAGATACTTTCAATGCGTAATAAATCCATAAGACGAGCAATTGAATTCTCAAGATCTCCATCGATATGGTCTAATATTGAATCTAATGACATAATTTGTCTCCATTTTCTTCCTTTTGGTCAATTTTACTATTTTGAGCAAGATTAAAGTAATGATTTGTAATTTAAATATTGCATTATTTCTTAAAAAGAGTAGCGCGATCCCATATAAATAATTTGGTGTATTAATGTTTCATATAAATCTTTTTCCAGCAAGAAACTGGCTTAATAAAGTTAATGGTCAAACTATCCAAAAGGATGCATTTGCTGGATTTACAAATGCTGCAATTGTACTTCCACAAGGTGTAGCCTTTGCTACTATTGCAGGTTTGCCTCCAGAGTATGGTTTATATACAGCAATTATTACAGCAATTATTGCTGCACTATTTGGCTCTTCTATGATAATGATATCTGGACCAACAACAGCAATTTCTGCTGTTTTGTTTGCCACATTAAGTGACGTAGCTATACCTGGTTCTACTCGTTATATAGAATTGGCTCTAATGGTTACTATTATGGTTGGTATATTCCAAATGGCAGGGGGAATAGCAAAGCTTGGTGGAGTTGTTTCATTTGTATCACATTCGGTTATGACAGCTTTTACTGCAGCTGCAGCATTATTAATAATGGTTAGTCAGCTTGCGGGAGCGTTAGGTGTTAACGTTGAACGCGGTGGTAATGTAATTGAAAGAATACTACGCCTCAGTGAACATTTTGTAGAGGTAAATATATCTGCTGTAGTAATATCCGTAATAACATTAATGAGCGCTATTTTCTTTTCAAAAATATTTCCCAAACTACCAGGATTTTTATTAGCGTTAATAATTGGCTCTGGAATTGCATATGCTTTAGATGCATCTTCCCATGGTGTTCAAATGGTAGGAGCTATCCCAAATGATTTACCATCTTTACATCTTCCTCATGTAAGTTTTGGAGATATAGGATTACTTGCTCCAGGAGCAGCCGCTATTGCTTTAGTCGGTTTGTTAGAGGCTATTTCAATTGGTCGAGCTTTTGCTGTCAGACGAAAAGAAGAATTTGATGCAAACCAAGAAATGGCTGGCCAAGGGTTTTCTAATGTTATTGGAGGTTTTTTTCAGTGCTACGCAGGTTCTGGATCTTTTACTAGAAGTGGTGTAAATTTTACACTTGGAGCTATAACGCCACTTTCGGGTTTGTTTGCAAGCTTGTTTTTAGGGCTTATATTAATTTTTATTGGATCTTGGGTGGCACATATCCCAGTACCAGCAATGTCAGGACTTATTTTATTTGTTGCTTGGAAATTAATTGATATTAAAGAACTGAAACATATTCTAGGCACTCGTTGCGCTGAAACTGTAATATTATGTTTAACTTTAGCAGCAGGTTTATTTATTGAATTGGATTTTGCTATTTATGTTGGGGTAATATCTTCATTATGTGTATTTATATATGATAGTGCAACTCCCCAGATACCTATTATAGCACCAATCCAGCAAGGAAATGGACAAAGAAAATTTCGCGATATCGGTGTACTAGCGCATGATTTGTGCCCACAGGTATTAATAATGAGATTAGATGGGCCACTTTTTTTTGGTTCAGTAGAACATGTAGAAAAAAGATTAAAAGAAATATATTCGAAAAACAAAAAACAAAAGCATTGGGTTTTAGCACTAAAAGCTGTTGGGAAAATTGATCTTGCAGGGGCTGATCTTCTTATTAAAACTATTCGTGAGGTTAAAGCTCGAGGTGGTACATTTAGGATTGTTGCACATTTCGAACCATTGATTAAATCATTAGAAAGATTGCATGTCTTAGATGAATTGGGTGCTGATAAAATGTACAATTCAAAATTTGAAGCTATCAATGCTGCCACCAAGGACTTTGATGTACATATTTGTAAAGGATGCTTGCGTGAAATGTTTGTGGAATGTGATAGGCTAAGAGACGAATAGAAATTCTTTATTGTTTAGTGATCCAACCACCACCATATATTCTTGTGCCTTCAATATCATAAAATACACAAGCTTGACCTGGAGCTATACCTTCTTCAGCCACGAGTAATTCTACAGACGCAGTTGTCTCAGTAATTGGGCGAATTATAGCTTCCTTTGGTGATCTTGTAGATCTTACACGAACAGCAATGGTACGTTCGCTCGAATCTATAAATTTATCCTCTCCCAACCAATTTACTTCTTTAATCATAACGGTTCTTGTTGCTAGTGCTTCTTTTGAACCAACTATGACTTGTTGTTTATCTGCATCAAGTTTAACAACATAAAGTGGATCTCCACCACCAATGCCAAGCCCACGACGCTGACCTACTGTATAGTTAATTATTCCTTTGTGCGTACCAAGTATTTCGCCATTTAGGTTGACTATATTTCCAGGATTTGCTGCCTCAGGCCTAAGTTTTTCAATTACGGCTGCATATGAGCCATTCGGTACAAAGCAAATATCCTGACTATCGGGCTTATCAGCAACAGGCAGGCCATATTTTCGAGCCAATTCTCTTGTATCTTTTTTTGATTTTAAGTGTCCAAGTGGAAATCGCAAATAATCTAACTGTTTTTGTTGTGTTGAGAATAAAAAATAACTTTGATCACGGTCAGGATCTGCAGCTTTATGTAACTCAGCTTTCCCATTTTCAACAAATCGTTGTATGTAATGCCCAGTTGCCATGCAATCTGCATCTAAGTCCTTTGCAGTATCTAATAAATCTCTAAATTTAACCCGTTCATTACATCTTATGCATGGAACTGGTGTTGCTCCTGCTAAGTAAGCATCTGCAAACTCATCGATTACACTTTCTTTAAACTTATTTTCATAATCTAAAACATAATGTGGAAAGCCCATTTCTTCTGCGACCCTCCGAGCATCTTGAATATCTCTACCAGCACAACAAGCACCTTTCTTTGCAAGCGCTGCTCCATGATCGTAAAGTTGCAATGTCACTCCAACAACGTCATATCCTTCTTCAGATAGCATTGCAGCAACAACTGAGCTATCCACACCACCAGACATTGCAACGAGAACGCGGGTATCCTTAGGAGCCTTATGAAAGCCCATTGAGTTTAGAGCTTTAATGTTTTGGTTCATAATCATATCCGTTTCTTATTGCTTATAGTAAATTCTTACATTCTCTCAAGCCTATAATTTAGCATTAAAAAGAATAATTTCTTTATAAATATATATCAAAGTATATTTTATAAATTTATCCTTTACCCTAGATCATCTAGAGCTTAAATTTTTTTTGTATATATTATTTAAGTGGGCTAAAAAAATGTCAGAAGATTATTCTGTAGAATTGTTGAATGCTATTGAGGCAGAAAAAGAATTACTCCGCTTAGATAAAATACTTAATCAAGCAAATTCTGATTATTATATTAAAGACGCTCCTATATTATCCGATTCAGAATATGATGATTTGAAAAAGAGAAATTTAGATATTGAATTGCGCTTTCCAACTTTAAAATTAGAAAACAGTGTAAGTAACAAAGTTGGAGCTAAACCTTCAAATACATTTAAAAAAATAAAGCATTCAGTAAGGATGTTATCATTAGCAAATGCATTTGATGAGCAGGATGTAAAAGATTTTGATATAAGAGTAAAAAAGTTTCTTGGTAATGAAGGAAAAGTTATTTCTTATGTTGCTGAGCCAAAAATCGATGGATTATCACTTTCTCTCAGATATATTAATGGTGAGTTAGTCCAAGCTACCACCAGAGGCGACGGTGAAGTTGGAGAAAATGTTACAGCTAATGCAAAAACGATATCTGATATTCCAAAAAATATTAGTAATGCTCCAGAAATATTAGAGATTAGGGGCGAGGTTTATATGAGCCTTGTTGATTTTAATAAATTAAATGCAAAGCAAGAAAAGAAAAATGCTAAAATATTTGCAAACCCAAGGAATGCTGCTGCAGGATCACTTCGTCAGCTTAATTGCAAAATTACTGAATCAAGACCATTAAAATTCTATGCATATGCATGGGGAGAGGTTTCTTCTCCAATTGCTAATAAACAATTTGATGCAATTAAAAAATTAAAAGAATTTGGTTTTTCCACAAATGATATGACTAAAAGATGTTCTGGACATGAAGAATTAATATCTCATTATAAATATATTTCAAATAAACGTGCTGATCTTGATTATGATATAGATGGAGTAGTTTATAAAGTTGATGATTTATCTTTCCAAGACAGATTAGGTTTCAGGTCAACAACGCCTAGGTGGGCCATCGCTCATAAATTTCCTGCTGAAGTTGGTCAAACTTGGTTAGAAGCGATAGAAATTCAAGTTGGTAGAACTGGAGCTTTGTCGCCAGTAGCTCGATTGAAGCCTGTTAATGTTGGAGGAGTTGTAGTTTCGAACGCAACTCTTCATAACGAGGACTATATAAAAGGTGTTGATTCAAAGGGTGAATTATTAAGGAATGGGATTGATATTCGTGAAGGTGATTGGGTCTTTGTATATAGAGCAGGTGATGTTATTCCAAAAATTAGCGATGTTGACATATCAAAGCGTAGTTCAAAGAGTAAACCTTATTTATTCCCATCATTTTGTCCTGAATGTAATAACCGAAGTGAACGTATTAAGGGTGATAGCGTAGCAAGATGTACCGGTGGAATGACTTGTCCTGCTCAAGCAGTTCAAGGATTAGCACATTTTGTTTCGAGAGGTGCTTTTGATATTGATGGACTTGGAAATAAACAAATTGAACAATTTTATGAATTAGGATGGGTAAAAGAACCATCTGATATTTTCAAACTTAAGCTAAGGTATGAAAAGGGCTTAAAACGATTAGAAAATAGAGATGGATGGGGTCAAAGATCAGCAAATAATTTATTTAATGCAATAGAAGAAAAACGAAAGATACCACTAAATAGATTTTTATATGCTTTGGGAATTCGCCATTTGGGAGAAACATCTGCGGCACTCATAGCAAAACGATACAAATCGTTTGAGACACTAAAGCAATCAATGGATGAAGCTTACAGTTTTTCAGGTGATAGTTGGGATGAATTGTTATCAATAGATGGTGTTGGAGACATATTAGCTAGAGCAATCGTTGAAGCGTTTGAAAATTCTTCTCAAAGAAAAATTATTGATAAATTGGCTGATGAACTTGATATTGAGAGTGAATTAGAGGTTTTATCTTCAGGGAGCGCTATTGAAGGTATGATTGTTGTATTTACAGGTAGCCTTGAGATTATGTCACGATCAGAAGCTAAAATATCTGCTGAAAGACTTGGAGCAAAAGTATCTGGATCTGTTTCTAAAAAAACTAACTTTGTAATTGCAGGGCCAGGGTCTGGTTCAAAATCTAAAAAAGCACTAGAATTAGGTGTAAAAGTCCTTACTGAGACAGAATGGTTAGATTTGATTAATTTAAGCAATGAATTCAATGCCAACTAGGCCTGAAATATTATATCCATTATTTGGGCAATTAACTCAATTCTCGGGCATAGGACCAAAAATTGCACTTAATCTTGCTAAATTAAATATAGATTCTCCTCGTGATCTCATTTTTACACTACCACATTCACTTCTAATAAGAAAAAAAATTAAAACAATTTTAGAAGCAAATGAAGGTGATATTATTATTATTGGGGTTACTGTTGATGAACACATCGAAAATCAACAAAAAAATAAACCATATCGAATAAATGTAAGTGATGTGAAAACATCATTTCAGTTGATCTTCTTTCACTCAAGAAAAAATTGGCTCCGAGATCTATTTCCTATTGGGGATATTGTAATAATTTCTGGAAGATTGGAGCATTTTGAAGGCAAAGTTCAAATTACTCATCCAGATTATACGTGTAAACCAAGTGATATTGATCAAATTCCATTAATAGAGCCAGTTTACTCTCTTTCAGCAGGAATTACACAAAAAACATTATCAAAGTCTACTAAGCAAGCTTTAAAAGGAATACCAGATTTAAAAGAATGGATTAACCCATCAATCATAAATAAATTTAAATGGCCAAAATGGAAAGATGCACTTCAAGAAGCCCATTTTCCCAAAGGTATTGATCAAATATCTATTAACTCACCTATCCGACAAAGATTGGCATATGATGAAATGTTGGCACATCAATTAACATTAGCAATTGCCAGGCAAAATTACAGAAAATACAGAGGGACTGAAAATTTAGGGACTGAATTATTATCATCAATAGTAATGAAGGCGATACCCTTTGAATTAACTAATGCTCAGAAAAGAGTTATATTAGAGATCAGAAATGATATGTCACAACCATTTCGCATGAACAGGCTCCTACAAGGTGATGTTGGATCTGGGAAAACGCTTATTGCTTTTCTGTGTATGGTCACAGCTATAGAAGCGGGTGGACAAGCTGTTATTATGGCCCCAACTGAGATTTTAACAAAACAACATGAAGATACATTGAGGCCGCTTGCAGAAAAAGCTGGAATTACTCTTGAAAGCTTAACTGGAAGAGACAAAGGAAAAAATAGAAAAGCAAAAATTGATGCATTGGCTGATGGTAAAATTCAAATTATAGTCGGTACTCACGCTGTCTTTCAAGAAAATATAAAATTTAATGACCTTCGGTTGGCTATTATTGATGAACAACACCGCTTTGGTGTGCGCCAACGTATGGATTTAGGCAAAAAGGGAGATGCTGTAGATATATTGGTAATGACTGCAACCCCTATTCCACGATCCTTAGCATTAACTAATTATGGTGATATGGAGCTGTCTGAATTGGATGAAAAACCCACTGGGCGAAAGCCCATCAATACAGTTATGGTTTCAAATAGTAGAATAGAAGAGGTGATAGAAAGGCTAAGCATAGCAATTAAGGATGGAAGCCAAGTTTATTGGGTGTGTCCATTGGTTGAGGAAAGCGATTACCTTGATTTGACTTCGGCCGAAGATAGGGCTCGTCAGTTATCAAGTGTATTAGGTCAAGACAATATTGGGCTAGTTCATGGTAAAATGTCTGGTGAAGAAAAAGATAAAGTAATGTCAAATTTTATCAGAAACAAAATAAAAATTCTTGTAGCAACCACTGTTATAGAAGTTGGCGTTGATGTCCCTAACGCATCAATAATCGTAATAGAGCATTCTGAAAGATTTGGTTTAAGTCAATTACATCAATTACGTGGGCGTGTAGGAAGAGGTATAGATACTTCTACATGTTTATTAGTTTATGCATCTCCATTAGGTAAAACCGCTAAAAAAAGATTAGAAACAATAAGAGAAACTAATGATGGTTTTAAAATTGCAAATGTTGATTTGAAATTACGTGGTGCTGGAGATATTTTGGGGGTAGCTCAATCAGGATTACCTAAATTTAGAATGGCTGATATTGAAACACAATCAGATTTGATGGAATTAGCTAAAGATGAAGCGCGATTAATTCTTAATAACGATCCATCTTTACTAACTGAAAAGGGAAAGGCATTGCGCAACTTACTATTTATTATGGGTGCGGATGAATATATTAAAATGTTATCAGTAGGATAGCTGCTTAAATTCATGTAAATTGCAGCTTTTTAGTTTTTATCAGTTTTTATTTTTGAAAATGCATCTATTATTGCCTCAAAGCTCAGCATAATTGATGCATGACGATTTTTATAGCTAACTGCTGGTAACAATACTTCTAATTTTTCAAATGGACTTTCAGGGATGGGTCCATTTTCAACAAGCATACTATATAGTTGATCCCGTCCTTTTATAATTTGATCATAATCTAATCCTATTATTTCCGAAGCAATTATAGATGATGAAGCTTGTCCTAACGCGCATGTTTTAACATCATGCCCAAAGTTAATAACTACTCCTTCAGCAACCTCAATCCATACTTGTAAATTTGAACCACACATTGGTGAGCGTCTTGTCGCAGAGCCCGAAAAATTTTCAATTGTTTGTGTAAATGGGATATTACCAGCAAATTCCAATATTTTTTTTGAATAAAGATCTATCATATCAGAATTAACAGTCATATCTTTTAACCTTTATTATCATTAACTATAGCCTTATTAGATCATGCAAATAGAAGTTAAAAGACAAAGGAACAACAAATGATTAAATTTGATATTTCTTCACTTAAGTTTAATGAAAACGGATTAATCCCAGCAGTAGTTCAGAGTTCATCAACCTTAGAAGTTTTAATGGTCGCCTGGATGAATAAAATTGCAATTGAACAAACAATTGACACAAATTTGGCAACTTTTTGGTCAAGATCAAGAAATAATTTATGGACTAAAGGTTTGACCTCTGGAAATACACAAATGGTTAAGTCATTACGTTTCGATTGTGACAGGGATTGTATTTTATTACTTGTTGAACCAAATGGACCAGCTTGCCATACAAACAGAAGAAATTGTTTTTACACAGAATTAGTAGAAGGTGAAGAGCATACCATATTAAATCCTGAGATTTAGTTCAACATTGATATAATTTCCTTTTTTGTTGATCCGGATTCCCTATAAAACTTTATTGATTTCGCATCATCCCTTTTAGCAAGCCTTTTGCCAGAATTATCTCTGATGAGCTTATGGTGATGATAAATTGGAGTAGGGAGCTTTAATATATATTGTAGAATTACATGTATTTTGGTTGCCTCCAATAAATCTTCTCCGCGTGTTACATTAGTAATTCCTTGAAATGCATCATCTAAAACAACAGATAAATGATAGGAAATACCTATATCTTTTCTTGCAAGAATAATCGATCCTACCTGTTCAATAGCATCTTCTTTTGTAAATGAAATTTCCCCATATTTTTTATCAAAAAATGAAAAATTTTCTTTATCTAGATTGTTTAAGTTTAATCTTAGAGCTGTTTCCGGCATATTTTTTAATTTTAATTTATTAATACATGTGTTTGGGTATATTATACCATCTGGTCCAAACCTTTGGGTCTCGTTTGGTGCTGAAGCAATATTAATTTCTTTACGCGAACAATTACATGCAAATAAATAATTAGTTTGCCATAATTTTTTGAGTACGTTTTTATATTCAAAAAAACGTGTGGATTGACTTAGAATTGGCTTTTCATACTTTATGCCAAGCCAATTTAAATCATCTAATATTTGAGATACATACTTTTTCTTACATCTGACACGATCAATATCTTCTATACGTATTAAAAATTTACCCCCAGATTCAAGGGCACTATTATAAGCTAGTAATGCAGAATAAGCATGGCCTAGATGTAAAAAGCCTGTTGGAGAGGGTGCAAAGCGTTCAATTGTCATATGTAACCTGTTTTTAGGTAACTATTTATTTATCTTTTAACCATGATGTCCAGTCATCTTTTGCTCTATCTGTATAAGCTTTATAGCGATCTTTTCGATTTTTACGGCCGCCTTTTACATTTTCAACAGGTGGAAATAAACCAAAATTTATATTCATTGGCTGGAATGTTTTTGCATCAGCGCCGCCTGTAATGTGGCTTATCAATGCACCCATTGCAGTGGTGTTTGGTGGACTTGATATTTTTTTTCTAGAATATTCAGCTACAACTAATTTTCCAGCAAGTAGACCCATTGCGGCACTTTCAACATAACCTTCTACACCAGTTATTTGCCCTGCAAATCTGATATTAGGGCGCGATAATAATCTCATTTGGTCATCTAATAATAAGGGAGAATTTATGAATGTGTTACGGTGTATTCCTCCAAGTCGTGCAAATTTTGCATTTTCAAGGCCTGGAATCATTGAAAGCACACGCGCTTGTTCACTATATTTCATTTTGGTTTGGAAGCCTACAATATTAAAGAGTGTTCCAAGGGCATTATCTCTTCTTAATTGCACGACTGCATGGGCCTTGACAGTTGGTTGATGTGGATTTGTTAAGCCAACAGGCTTCATTGGGCCCCATCTAAGTGTTTCCCTTCCTCTTTCAGCCATAACTTCAATTGGTAAACAACCATCAAAGTATGGTGTATCCTTTTCCCAATCTTTAAATTCAGTTTTTTCAGAACTTAACAAAGCATCTATAAAGGCCTCGTATGTATCTTTGTCCATAGGACAATTTAAATATGCTGTTTTTTCTTCTTCAGTATCACCTTTATCATAGCGAGATTGCATCCATGCCTTTGACATATCAATACTTTCTGAGAACACAATTGGTGCAATCGCATCAAAAAAAGCTAAAGATTTTTGATCGGTATTATTTAGTATATCATTTGCCAAACTTTTTGATGTTAATGGGCCCGTAGCTATTATTGAGTGCTCCCAATCCTCTAATGGTAGATTATGAATTTCGTTTCTATCAATTGTAACTAATGGATGATTTAAAAGTTTTTTTGTAACTGAATTGGAAAATGCATCTCTATCTACAGCTAATGCTGATCCAGCAGGTAATGCGTGTTTGTCACCCATTTCCATAATTATAGAATTAGCAGCTCTCATTTCCCAGTGTAATAGACCTACAGCATTTGCTTCATCATCATCAGATCTGAAAGAGTTTGAACAAACCATTTCAGCTAAATCTTGTGTCTGATGGGCAAAAGTTTTTACAGTTGGCCGCATTTCATGAATAATTACAGGGATGCCTGCAGAAACTATTTGCCAAGCTGCTTCTGAGCCAGCCATTCCACCACCAATAATATGAATAGGTTTAATCATTATTTTATATCTATTTTCTTAAGTAAAAGAAAAGAGCCAACTAAAGTTGGCTCTGAATATTATTATTTATCCTGAAGTGTAGTATCATCTTCAGATACTTCATCATCTTCAGTATCTGCAATGTAGGCTACAGAAACAACTTTTTCATTATTTTTTGTGTTGAATACAGTCACACCGGAAGAAGAGCGACCCTGCAAAGATATTCCTGAAACTGGACATCGTATTGATTGACCCGTTGATGTTGCTAACATAATTTGATCTTCTTCATGGACTGTGAATGCTGCTACAACAGTATCATCTCTACGGTCTAAATTCGCAGCAGCTACTCCTTGACCTCCACGACCAGAAACTCTGTACTCATGAGCTGAAGATCTTTTACCAAATCCACCTGCTGTAATAATTAAGATCCAATCTTCAAGATCAGATAATTGGTCATAGCGTTCCTGACTTATTTCGTTGCTTGGAGTTTCATCATCTGTAATTGCTCTTCTCATTTTAAAATATGCTGTTCTTTCATCTGATGATGCATTTACATGCCTTATAACTGCCATAGATACTACTTTATCATTAGGAGCTAACCTAATTCCTCTTACACCAGTTGAGTCTCTTCCTTTAAATACTCGAACATCAGTTGTAGGAAAGCGAATTGCTTTTCCTAATGATGTAGTAAGTAAGAAATCATCATTTTCTGTTGCTATACGTACATTTACAATAGAAACGCCATCAGGCAATTTCATCGCAATTTTTCCGTTTGATTTTACGTTTGTAAAATCTGATAGAGCATTTCTTCTAACACCACCCGCATCAGTTGAAAATACAATTTGAAGGTTGCCCCACTCTTCATCAGGTGCATCTATTGGCATTAATGCTGCTATCGATACTCCTGTATCGATTGGAAGTATATTTACTATAGCTTTTCCTTTTGCATTTCGCCCCCCGAGGGGTAAACGCCATGTTTTTAGTTTATAAACCATTCCATCTGTAGTGAAAAAGAGTAAAGCTGTGTGAGTATTTGCAACAAACATATTTGTTACAAAATCTTCATCTTTAGTGGACATGCCTTGGATACCTTTGCCACCACGTTTTTGCTCTCTAAATTCAGCTAAATTTGTTCGCTTTATGTAACCAGAATTTGTTATTGTTACGACCATATCCTCTTTTTCGATAAGGTCTTCATCATCCATATCACCAGCCCAATCAATTATCTCAGTTCGACGAGGAACCGCAAACTTTTCACGAACTTCACGTAATTCTTCTGAAATTATAGACATAATTCGATCTCTAGAACGCAATATTTCTAAGTAGTTTTGAATTTTTCCAGCTAATTCCTCCAATTCATCTGTAACTTCCTTAACACCCATTGCAGTTAAGCGTTGAAGTCGCAGCTCTAATATTGCTCGGGCTTGAGTTTCAGAAAGATTGTATGACTTATCGTCATTAAGCGTATGGCTTGGGTCATCAATTAAAGTGATATATTGAGAAATATCTCCAGCGGGCCATCGCCGTGTCATAAGTTTTTCTCGAGCCTCGGCTGGATCATTTGATCCCCTGATAGTAGCAACAATTTCGTCAACATTTGATACGGCAACAGCAAGTCCACATAAAATGTGACTCCTTTCGCGTGATTTATTTAATTCAAAAGCTGTTCGTCTAGCTACTACTTCTTCTCTAAAGCTTATAAAATAACTTAGAAATTTGTATAATGTTAATTGTTCAGGCTTTCCGCCATTTAATGCCAACATATTACAACCAAATGAAGTTTGAAGAGGTGTAAATCTGAAAAGCTGGTTTAAAACAACTTCAGCTGTTGCATCTCTTTTTAATTCAACAACAACTCGGATACCAACACGGTCAGACTCATCTTGAACATGCGATATACCTTCGATTTTCTTATCTCTAGAAAGTTCGGCAATTTTTTCAATCATAGTTGCTTTATTAACTTGATATGGAATTTCATCGATAATAATTGCATATCGACCAGAACGTATTTCTTCAACTCTTGTCTTTGCTCGGATAATTACTGAGCCACGACCTTCATTGTAGGCCTTGATAGCCCCAGAACGGCCCAATATCATAGCTCCTGTAGGGAAATCTGGCGCAGGTACATATTCCATCAAATCAGAACTTGTTAGTTCTGGATTTTCTATAAGCGCTAAAGTTGCATCAATTACTTCACCTAAATTGTGTGGTGGAATGTTAGTTGCCATACCAACTGCAATTCCTCCTGCACCATTTACTAACATATTGGGATAACGAGCAGGTAAGACTGTAGGCTCAGATTCTTTTCCATCATAATTGTCTTGGAAATTAACTGTGTTTTTATCAATATCTAAAAGTAAGTATTCTGATGGCTTATCTAATCTTGCCTCTGTATAACGCATTGCAGCTGCATTATCACCATCCATTGACCCAAAATTACCTTGGCCATCAATTAAAGGTAATGACATAGAGAAATCTTGTGCCATCCGGACTAACGCATCATAGATTGCGCTATCTCCGTGAGGATGGTAACTCCCCATAACATCACCAACTGATTTGGCAGACTTTCTATATGATTTATTGTGAGTATAACCATTTTCATGCATTGCATAAAGAATTCTTCGGTGAACAGGTTTTAATCCATCACGCAAATCAGGAATTGCACGACTAACTATAACGGACATTGCATAATCTAAATAAGAGGTTTTCATTTCCTCTTCTATTGAGATTTGTGGGCCATCATATACTGGAGTTTGAGGGATCTCATCCGTTGGCGTTTTTATTTCATCAGTCACTATACATTTACCTGCTATATTTTGTGTATTTTATAGCATGTATTGTATTAAAACGCAACTTGTAGTGTTTTAATAAGACCTAATATAATAATTCATAAGTATTTAAATTTTTCACATAAAAACAGTAACTTGTATGGCTATATTAATACAATATTCTCTAAGAGTTTGGAATAACTTCATATCCAATTTCTTCGGGTTCATCATCTGTCATTTGAGAAGGGAATCCATCAGCTAAAACGCTTAAGCCAGTAGCATCTTCTAATCGCTTAATAATATTTGGAGACCATTCTCGTGGACCATATTTTTGAATACCATCTTTAAATATTGCATTTAATAAAGGCGATATTTCTAACGGTATATTGTATCTGTCTGCAATATCTTGAAATAAGCCAATATCCTTAGCCACCAAATCCATTGTAAAACTGATATCCCTTGATCCGTTTAGAATTACTTGACTTTCGGTTTCATGAACAAAAGAGTTGCCAGAACTTATTTTAATTGCTTCAAAGGAAGTACTCAAGTCCATTCCAGCGGCCTTGCATGTAACTAATGCTTCTGCACATGATAACAAATTAGCTGTGGCTAGATAATTTGTAACAACTTTTAAAACTGATGCAGAACCCAATTCACCTGTATGTAGAATTCTGCGTCCCATTTTTTTTAAAAGTGGTAGAATAGTTTCAAAAGTTTTTCTTTCACATCCTGCAAATATCGCAATGTTACCTGTATCAGCTCGGTGGCAACCGCCAGAAACTGGACAATCCACGGCAAAACCAGATTTTTTTGATATTAATTTACCAATTCTTATAACTTCATTTTGATCTGTCGTCGACATTTCCATCCAGATTTTACCTGGCTTCATACCTTCTAATAGACCATTTTCAGCTTCCATGACTGATGCTGATGCTGATGGAGATGGTAAACAGGTAATTACTGCATCACAGTGTTCCATAAGCTCTTTGTTACTTGAGAAGGTTTTTGCACCAAGTTTAGTAAATTTTTTGACCAGATCTAAATTTAAATCCCGAACGGATAAGTCAACACCATTCCTTATTAAAGAGCCTGCAAGTTTACCACCAACATTTCCTAGACCAATAAAACCAATTTTCATAAGATATTCCTTTTAATTTTATTTTAGAAAATAATAAAAAGAAAAAAATATCACTTCAAAAACCGACACTTTTAATGACGCAATTTAACTACAGTTATTTTAGATGCTGTATTGGTAAGAAAATTTTAAAGATAAGTAAAAAACATTTTAATTTTAGAATGGAATGTCATCATCTAGATCGCTTGGAGTTGGCATGGATTGGCTCTCTTGCCCAAAGGAACCTGAATCAGATCCTCCCATGTTGCCTCCACTTACATTATAACCAGTGCCTGAAGAATTATCTCCACCAGATCGTCCATCAAGCATAGTTAAAGTGCCACCATAGCCTTGAATTACCACTTCAGTGGAATATCTATCGTTACCAGATTGATCTTGCCATTTTCTAGTTTGCAAAGCACCCTCAATAAATACTTTAGATCCTTTTTTTAAGTATTGTTCACAAATTCTGACAAGACCTTCTGCAAAAATTGCTACTGTATGCCATTCAGTTTTTTCTCTATTTTCACCAGTATTTTTGTCTCGCCATCTATCTGAAGTTGCAATTCGTAGGTTGCAAACTTTTCCACCATTCTGAAAAGTTCGTATTTCAGGATCTGCTCCTAAATTTCCAATTAACATAACTTTATTTAATGAACCTGCCATATTTAACCCCGTCGAATCTATTATATTTTCAAACATAATCATAGCTTCTTGAGTAATGAATAAAAGGCAAAAATTTTTAATATCAAAATATTTTTTTATATTCATATTTTATGGTGCTGATTATTTTAAAAAAACCATGGTATATTATTAAAGTTGCCTTAGATGTTATAAATCTATTTAAGGCAAAATCATGACAGAACTTAAAAAAATTGAAATTCGTGGTGCTCGTGAGCATAATCTCAAATCAATTGATGTTGATATTCCAAGAGATAAGCTAGTTGTAATTACTGGATTGTCTGGATCTGGTAAATCATCTCTAGCCTTTGACACCATTTATGCTGAAGGACAGAGACGATATGTAGAAAGTCTTTCTGCATATGCACGTCAGTTCTTGGATATGATGCAAAAACCTGATGTAGATCACATATCAGGACTTTCACCAGCGATTTCAATTGAACAAAAAACAACTTCAAAAAATCCTCGTTCTACTGTTGGTACTGTAACTGAAATATATGATTACATGCGACTACTTTTTGCTAGAGTTGGTACTCCATATTCTCCTGCAACTGGAAAAGCGATAGAAGCGCAGCAAATTTCAGAAATGGTTGATCGGGTAATTGCCATGGAAGCTGGAACACGAGCTTATCTTTTGGCTCCCATAGTTAGAGATAGAAAAGGTGAGTACAAAAAAGAATTTAAAGAGTTAAAAAAACAAGGATTTCAAAGGGTAAAGGTCGATGGATTATTTTATGATTTAGATGATGTTCCTAATCTTGACAAAAAATTCCGACATAATATTGATGTTGTAGTAGATAGAATAGTCATTAAAGAAAATATCGAACAAAGATTAGCTGATAGTTTTAGAACTGCATTAGACTTGGCCGATGGAATTACTATATTAGAAATTGCATCAACTGATGAAAATTCTGATCGAATTACATTTTCTGAAAAATTCGCATGCCCAGTTAGTGGATTTACAATACCAGAAATAGAGCCGCGGTTATTTTCTTTCAATGCTCCTGTAGGCGCATGCCCAGATTGTGATGGTTTAGGAGTTGAATTATTTTTTGATGAAAGGCTAGTTGTTCCAGACCCTACCTTAACACTCTATGATGGTGCATTGGCTCCTTGGGCTAAGGGTAAATCTCCTTATTATAAACAAACTATTGAATCTCTTGCAAAATTTTATAAATTTAAAACTAATGCGAAATGGCGTGATCTTCCAAAAAATATTCAAGATTTAATGCTATACGGTTCAGGAAATGATGAAATAAAATTTAGATATGATGATGGTGGACGAGTTTATGAAGTCACAAGGAAGTTTGAGGGCGTTATTCCAAATATGGAAAGACGTTACCGGGAAACAGACAGCAATTGGGTAAGAGAAGAATTTGAACGTTATCAAAATAATCGACATTGTGGATCTTGCACAGGTTACAGGCTAAGGCCAGAAGCCCTAGCAGTAAAAATTTCAGGAATACATGTTGGGCAAGTTGTTCAAATGTCAATTAGTGAAGCACTAGATTGGATATCATCTGTACCCAAGAATTTATCAAAACAAAAAAATTCAATTGCTCAAGCAATTTTAAAGGAAATTCGCGAGCGTCTTGGGTTTTTAGTTAATGTTGGATTGAATTATTTAACTTTGTCTAGATTTTCTGGCACTTTATCCGGCGGTGAAAGTCAGCGTATAAGACTTGCTAGTCAAATTGGCTCAGGTTTAACTGGTGTATTATATGTTTTAGATGAACCTTCTATTGGCTTGCACCAAAGGGATAATGGACGACTTTTAGAAACATTAAAAAATTTACGAGATCAAGGAAATACTGTCATTGTTGTTGAGCATGATGAAGAAGCCGTTCGAAGTGCAGATTTTGTTTTAGATATAGGTCCAGGTGCAGGTGTTCATGGTGGTAATATAATTGCCAAGGGTACACCTAATCAAATTATTAAGAATAAAAATTCTATCACTGGTCAGTATTTAAGTGGTTCTAAAAAGATAGATGTGCCTTCTCAAAGACGAAAAGGAAATGGTAAAGAGATTAAAATTACGAACGCCACTGGAAATAATTTAAAAGGAGTAAATGCATCTTTTCCATTGGGTACTTTTACATGTGTAACGGGTGTTTCAGGTGGTGGAAAATCTACTTTGACTATTGAAACATTATTCAAAACAGCCTCGATGCGTCTCAATGGTGCAAAGCAGACACCTGCACAATGCGATGAGGTTAGCGGGTTAACATATCTTGATAAAGTCATTGATATTGATCAACGTGCTATTGGAAGAACGCCAAGATCAAATCCAGCAACTTATACTGGGGCATTTACTCCAATAAGAGAATGGTTTGCAGGCTTGCCTGAAGCAAAAACAAGAGGATACAAACCTGGTAGATTTAGTTTTAATGTTAAAGGCGGTAGATGTGAGGCTTGCCAAGGTGATGGATTAATAAAAATAGAGATGCATTTTCTTCCAGATGTATATGTTGAGTGTGAGACATGTAAGGGAAAGCGCTATAATCGAGAGACACTAGAAGTTTTATTCAAAGGTAAGAGTATAGCAGACATATTAAATATGACAGTTGAAGACGCAGAAAGCTTTTTTAAAGCAGTACCTAGTATCCGTGATAAAATGACTGCCTTAATGCGTGTGGGGCTAGGATATATTAAGGTTGGTCAATCTGCTACAACATTATCAGGTGGAGAGGCTCAAAGAGTTAAATTATCTAAAGAACTAGCTAAAAGATCTACTGGAAGAACGCTTTATATACTTGATGAACCTACTACTGGATTACATTTTGAGGATGTCCGTAAGTTATTAGAAGTGCTTCATGAATTGGTTGAACAAGGTAACACAGTAATTGTAATTGAACATAATCTAGATGTTATAAAAACAGCTGACCATATAATTGATATTGGTCCAGAGGGAGGTGATGGTGGTGGTAAAATTGTTGCCACTGGCACACCTGAGATTGTTGCCAGATCTAGAAAAAGTTATACTGGTTTTTATCTTAAAGACATGATTTGAGGAAATGATTAAAAATTTTCTTTAAAATATTAAATTGATTACCATATTTTAACTAAAGTATTTGTATTAAAATAATATTAATGTAGTTAGTACATGTAATTTTATGCAACCAAAACTTTTAATTTATAATACGAGGTATAATATGCGTATTGGACTTTATCCTGGGACGTTTGATCCTTTCACGCTTGGTCATTTAGATATTATAAAACGTGCATGTGTTTTAGTTGATAGATTAGTAATCGGAGTAGCAATAAATAGAGATAAAAACCCTCTATTTTCGCTTGAAGAACGTGTTGAAATGATTGAAAGAAATCTTTCAAAATTTGAACACAATGATACAGACATAATTGTTGAACCATTTGAAAATCTTCTAATTGATAAAGCGACAGAAGTAGGAGCACAAATAGTTATCAGAGGCCTAAGGGCTGTATCAGATTTTGAATATGAATATCAATTGGTTGGTATGAACAGGGCAATGAATGATAGTATCGAAACAACTTTTTTAATGGCTGAAGCAAAACATCAAGCAATTGCTTCAAGACTCGTAAAAGAAATAGCCAGATTAGGTGGCGATATTTCTAATTTTGTTACACCTGGGGTTGAAGCTGCATTAAAAGAAAAATTTAAAGATAAATCTTAATGATTAAAGGTTTGTATCAAATATAAGTTATTCAACATAAAGTTAAATAAACAAAAAGGCGAAAGAAATGTCAGAAAATCAAGATCTAGAAAATACAATTATTATTGAACTTAAAGATGGGCCAGTTCATATTGCTTTATTGCCTGATGTGGCGCCACTTCATTGTGCTAGAATGAAAGAGCTAGCGCGATCAGGTCAATATGATAATGTTTGTTTTCATAGAGTTATAGATGGTTTTATGGCTCAAACTGGTGATGTTCAAAATGGGGACATGGAAGATGGCTTCAATTTAGGTTCAGCCGGCACAGGTGGATCTGACTTGCCAAATTTACCAGCAGAATTTTCAAAATTACCCCATGATCGTGGAACTATAGGTGCTGCTCGTTCAGCTAGCCCTGACTCAGCAAATTCACAGTTTTTTATTAATTTTAGCGATAACAATTTCTTAAATGGACAATACACAGTTTATGGGCGTGTAATATCTGGAATGGATCAGGTTGATGCAATTACTAGAGGTGAACCACCTCATTCACCTGATAGAATGATTTCTGTAAAAGTGGCTTCTGATTTATGATTAAATCAATAAATATTTATGCAGCAATTTTTCTTTTTGTATCTTCCATTTGCATGGAAGCTGCAGAACCTGAAAATATATTAATGATTGAAGTTGAAGGCGCGTCTAATGGTATTATTGAAATAGAATTACTACCAATGGTTGCTCCATTACATGTTGAACGGATTAAAATCTTAGCAAGAGATGGATTGTACAATGACGTTGTATTTCATCGAGTGATAGAAGGATTTATGGCCCAAACTGGAGATGTAAAATTTGGTAAAGTTGAAGGTTATAAACAACGCTATGCAGGTCAAGGTGGATCTAACTATCCTAATTTGAAGTCTGAATTTAGTGATTTACCATATCTTGAGGGTACTGTTGGAATGGCGAGAGCTCAAAATCCTAATTCAGCAAATTCTCAATTTTTTATAATGTTCAATAGAAGCCCAAATCTAGATGGTAAATACACTGTTTTTGGTAAAGTTATAAATGGTCAGGACGTTGTAAATAATATTAAACGTGGTTCAATGAGTGACAATGGTTCAGTTCTAAATCCAGATATAATGAAAAAAGTATGGATCAAGGTTGATAAATAATCATTAAATTGTTTGCTGGTATATTGTAAATACCAGCAAGCAATACATATTATTGTATAATTTTTATTAAGGCATGTTTCTTTTTTGATGCAGTAATTTTTAAAATATTATTTAATTCAGACCTTTCAAGCATATATCCAGCATCAGTTATTATTTGATCATTTAAGCGCGCACCACCTCCAGCAATAATCCGTTTTGCTTCTTTGCCAGATGATACAAGTCCTGTTTTTAGCAATGCTTGAGTAAAGCTGAGACCATCTATTATTTCAGAATTATGAATTTCTAATGTAGGCAAATTTTCATCAGATCCATCTTCTGAAAATACCTTATGTGCAGTATTAGCTGAATTAATTGCTGCTTGTGATCCATGGCATAATTTAGTTACTTCATTTGCCAAAATAATTTTTGCTTCATTGATATTTTGTCCTTCTAAAGCTCCTAGACGCTCACATTCAATTACTGGTAATTCTGTAAATAGTTTCAGAAATTTACCAACATCTGCGTCTAACGTATTTCGCCAATATTGCCAAAATTCGTATGGAGATAACTTATCAGAATTTAGCCATATAGCACCATTTGCAGATTTACCCATTTTTGAGCCATCTGCTTTTGTTAATAATGGTGTTGTTAATCCAAAAACAGAATTTTTATTTAAACGTCTTGTAAGATCAATTCCATTTACAATATTACCCCATTGATCTGATCCACCCATTTGCAAGGCAACTTCATAGCGATTATTTAATTCCATAAAGTCATAAGCCTGAAGCAACATATAGTTAAACTCAAGGAATGTAAGAGGTTGTTCTCTATCCAAGCGCAGCTTAACACTTTCCATAGATATCATTCTATTTATAGTAAAATGCTTACCAATATCCCTTAAAAACTCTATGTAATTAAGTTTATCTAACCATTCAGAATTGTTTATAATTTTAGCATCTGTTCGATTGACGCCAAATGTTAAGTATTTTTCAAATACTTTTTGAATTCCTGAAATATTTGTATTTATTGTATCAGTTGTTATTAATTGTCTACTTTCATCTTTACCAGATGGGTCACCAATTTTAGTGGTGCCTCCGCCCATTAAAGGCATTGGTTTATGCCCTGTTTTCTGTAGCCATCTTAACATCATTATTTGTATCAATGAACCAATATGAAGACTATCAGCTGTTGCATCAAAACCAATATATGCAGGCATACAACCTTCAAGTAGTTTTTCATCTAATCCTTGCAGGTCAGTACAATCTTGTAAGAAGCCACGTGTTAGCATTTCTTGCAAAAATTCTGATTTAGGGTTGTAAGTCATATTGGTTTGCTTTCATTTGTAGATATATATGTCCTTTTAGCGCCAATTTTGCGAGTGGCAAGTAGGAGACAGTAGATTATGATTTATAAGTGCTTAGGATTAATGTCTGGAACTTCTCTGGATGGAGTGGATGGAGCAGTCTGTGTAACTGATGGCTCTAAAATAATAGATTTTCAAAAAACTTTTTTTCGTCCATATACTTCAAATGAGCAAAAAGCACTTAGATCCAAACTTAATACTTGGCCTGAAAGCTTTAATTTTGAAGAAGAAATAGAAATTATTCATAGAGCACATCTGGATGTAATTAAACACTTTCCAGATGTGGATCTAGTAGGTTTTCATGGTCAAACCCTCAATCATGACCCTAAATCGGGTAGAACTTTTCAATTGGGCAATGGAGCACTCTTAGCCAAGAAGTGTGGTAAAAAGGTAATATGGGATTTTCGAACTGCTGATATTGTTAATGGCGGAGAAGGGGCCCCACTAGCTCCATTTTTTCATTTTGCATGCGCTAAATTATTAAATATTGAAGAGGCAGTGGCATTCGTAAATCTTGGTGGTGTATCAAATATTAGCGTCATAAATAAAGATATGGAAAATCCAGAGGACAAAGGTGCTGTTATTGCATTCGATACAGGTCCAGCAAATGCACCAATTAATGATTTCATGATGAATAGGCTAGGTAAGCCCTTTGATAAGAATGGTTTCATTGCTCAATCTGGAATTATCAATAAAGAAATTTTAAATAATTTATTGGATTTAGATTATTTTAAAAGAAAGCCACCAAAGTCATTAGATAGGAATGACTTTTCATTCATAATGGATCTGACCTCCAAGTTATCAACCAAGGATGGGGTTGCTACATTAACAGCAATTTGTGTAGAGGCTATTGTTCTTTCACAAAAGCATTTACCGATTAAGCCTGTAATTTGGCTAATCTCTGGCGGAGGTAGACATAATAAAGCAATTATGGATAGCTTAAAAACTCGGCTTAACGGAACTGTTATGAAAGTTGAAGATGTTGGATTAGACGGCGATATGATTGAAGCTCAAGCCTTTGGGTATCTAGCTGCAAGAGTAATTAATAATCTTCCAACTTCAGGACCTTCAACTACAGGCTGTTCAAATCCAACAATAGGTGGAAGAATCTCCAAACCTTAGTCAAAACTTAATTTATCTTGTATTTTCTGTTAACCTTCTTCTGACATAAGTATCAACTGATCCGATCATAGTATCCATATGATCATTTTCAAAAAAGTGACCTGATCCTTCAATTACTTCGTGTGTAATTGTTATACCTTTTTGTTCATGAAGCTTTCCAACCAACCCTTCAACATCAACTGGAGGAACAACACGATCAGATGATCCGTTAATTATTAAACCAGAAGCTGGGCAGGGGGCTAAGAAACTAAAGTCATAAGTATTGGCTGGAGGAGCTGCTGAAATAAAACCTGATATTTCTGGTCTTCTCATTAAAAGTTGCATTCCTATCCAGGCGCCAAAACTAAATCCAGCGACCCAGCAATGTTTAGCATTAGGATTCATAGCTTGAAGGTAATCTAAAGCAGAAGCTGCGTCAGATAGTTCGCCAACACCTTGATCATATTCTCCTTGAGATCTGCCAACACCTCTGAAATTAAATCTCAAAACAGTGAAACCCATATTATAAAATGCATAATGTAAGTTATAAACGACTTTATTATTCATTGTACCACCAAATTGAGGGTGAGGGTGCAATAGTATTGCAATTGGTGCATCTTTTGTTTTTTGTGGGTGGTATCGACCTTCAAGTCGACCATCTGGACCTGGAAAAATTACTTCTGGCATGATATTGTTGTTTCTCTCAAATTTGCTTCTCATTACCATTTCAATTGTTGACTAAAATGGTCTGTAACTTTAGAATGGTTCTAAATTGAGGCTAAGTCCCCTACTAAACACTCTGAGTAAGGATTTGGTAAGGTTTCGTCAACTAAATAGGGCCTGAAATAGTATGAAACTTAGCACAAAAGGCAGATATGCCATGATTGCATTAGTAGATTTAGCAATTGAGGGTGAAAAAGGACTGGTTTCATTGGGAGAAATTTCTGATCGACAAAATATTTCTTTAAATTATTTGGAACAATTATTTCTAAAGTTACGTCGAGAAGATATAATTTCTTCAGTACGGGGTCCTGGTGGAGGCTATAAATTAGCAAAATCAGCAGAAGCAATTCGAGTTTCTGATATATTAACTGCTGTAGATGAAGATATGAATGCTTTGTCAAAAGGTGCTGGTGTGTCAGGTGCTTCATCTGGTACTAGAGCTCAATCGCTTAGCAATAGACTTTGGGAAAGCCTATCAGCACAAGTGTTCGTTTATTTGCATGCAACAAGACTATCAGATCTAATTGAAAATCAAATTGCACCATGCCCTGCGGTGCCTTCACTTTTCCAATTAGTTGATGAAGGTTAATTGTAATGCATAACAATATGAAATTATTAAATTTTAATCTATTATGAATCGTATTTATCTTGATTGGAACGCAACTGCACCTCTGCGAGATGAAGCTCGTGATGCAATAACATCATCACTAGACGTCATAGGGAATCCATCAAGCGTTCATTTTGAAGGTAGGCAAGTAAAAAGATTAATTGAAAAAGCAAGAATGCAATTATCTGATGCTTTTGGTTGTGATCCTAATGGAATAATATGGACAAGTGGTGCAACTGAATCCGCAAGCTTAATGATGTACGACAAGAAATTAAGTTGTGCTGAAATTGAGCATGATTGCGTTAAATCTCATGGTATTAGCAATCTATCATTAAATGATCATGGAATTGTTAAACCAGCAAATAATTTTGTACTTCAGGGAGCTAATAGTGAAACTGGTATTTGCCAGGGAGATAATATTCGCGGTGCAGTATTAAGTGATCAGGTTCAAACTTTTGGCAAGCTTCCAATTTCATTTAACTGGCTGGGTGTTCAAAGTGCAATATTATCAGCTCACAAAATTGGTGGTCCAAAAGGTATCGGCGCGTTGGTTTTGTCTGATGGTGTTGATGTTTGTTCAAACATCAAAGGTGGAGGTCAAGAGCAAGGTCGTAGATCAGGAACAGAAAATCTCTTTGGAATAGTTGGTTTTGGTGCTGCATCTGAAGCTGCAATAAAAGATTTATCAGATGGTGTCTGGGAAAATGTATTAGAGCTAAGAAATAAAATGGAAATGAGAATTGCCGATATTGCAAGTGACGCTATCTTCATTGGTAAGGATGTGGCGAGGTTACCAAATACAAGTAATTTTGTGGTTCCTGGTTGGAAAGGTGAAACTCAAGTTATGAATATGGATCTAGCTGGATTTGCTATTTCTGCTGGTTCTGCTTGTTCAAGTGGAAAAGTTAAATCAAGTCAGACCTTGATGGCAATGGGCTATGATGACATTACAGCGTCAAGTGCAATTCGAGTATCACTTGGGCCTAAAACGACTGAAAAAGAAATAATGAGCTTTGTCTATGCTTGGAGCAAAGCTTACAGAAAATTTGCAGCAAAAGCTGCTTGAAGGATAAACTATATGACTGATATGATTGCAAAAGAAGGTGTTGAAGCTGAAACTGTGGAGGCTGTAAAGTCTCTAAGTGGCAAATATAAATATGGTTTTTCTACTGATATAGAAAGTGAATACGCCCCATTAGGATTAGATGAAGATATAGTAAAATTAATTTCCAAAAAAAATGATGAACCAGAATGGATGTTAGATTGGCGTTTACAGGCTTTTGAGCGTTGGAAACTCATGAAAGAACCTGAATGGGCAATGGTTGATTATCCAAAAATAAATTTTCAAGATATTTATTATTATTCAAGACCTAAATCAATGTCTGAAGATAAACCCAAATCTCTTGATGACGTTGATCCTAAGTTACTTGAAACTTATGCAAAATTGGGAATTCCATTAAAAGAGCAGGCGTTACTTGCTGGAGTAGAAGCTCCTAAAAGTGATAGAAAAGTTGCTGTAGATGCTGTTTTTGACTCAGTATCTGTTGGTACGACTTTTCAAAAAGAACTTAAAAATGCTGGTGTTATTTTTATGTCGATATCAGAGGCTTTAAAGGAACATCCAGAACTTGTAAAAAAATATATAGGTTCAGTAGTTCCTCAATCTGATAATTTTTATGCAACATTAAATTCTGCAGTTTTTTCAGATGGCTCATTCGTATATATACCTGAAGGTGTAAAATGCCCTATGGAGTTGTCGACTTATTTTCGAATAAATGCAGAAAATACTGGTCAATTCGAACGAACTTTAATTATTGCTGAAAAAGGATCCTCAGTGTCATATTTAGAGGGCTGTACTGCACCAAAACGTGACGTAGCGCAATTACACGCTGCTGTAGTTGAACTAGTTATACTCGAGGATGCTGAGATAAAATATTCAACAGTCCAAAACTGGTATCCTGGTGATGAAAATGGTAAAGGTGGGATTTATAACTTTGTTACTAAACGTGCAGATTGTCGAGGCGACAGGGCTAAAGTAATGTGGACGCAGGTTGAAACTGGTTCCGCTGTGACATGGAAATATCCTTCATGTATTTTACGTGGAAATGCTAGCCAAGGTGAATTCTATTCAATTGCTATAGCAAATAATATGCAACAGGCAGACACTGGCACTAAGATGATACATCTTGGTAAAAACACCAAATCTCGTATTGTTTCAAAAGGAATTTCTGCGGGCAAGGCACAAAACACATATAGAGGCTTAGTTTCTATGCATCCAAAAGCTGCAAACGCACGGAATTACACGCAATGTGATTCACTATTAATTGGAGATAAGTGCGGTGCACATACTGTTCCTTATATTGAAGTGAAAAATAATACTGCACGTGTGGAACATGAAGCAACGACATCAAAAGTAGATGATGATCAATTATTTTATTGTCGTCAAAGAGGAATGGATGAAGAGGAAGCTGTTGCATTAGTTGTAAATGGTTTTTGTAAAGAAGTATTACAAGCATTACCAATGGAATTTGCAATGGAAGCACAAGCGTTGGTAGCAATTAGCCTTGAAGGGTCAGTAGGATAAAAAATGTTAAATATTAAAAATTTACAAGTTGGTCTTGAAGAAGAAAACAAGCAAATATTAAAGGGTGTGGACTTAAATATAGGTGAGGGTGAGGTTCATGCAATAATGGGCCCAAATGGCTCTGGAAAATCAACTACATCGTATGTTCTAGCTGGCAAAGATGGTTATGAAATAACCGGAGGAACAGTAGAATTAAATGGACACAATCTTTTAGATATGGATCCTGAAGAACGCGCTGCAGCTGGTCTTTTTTTAGCTTTTCAATATCCTGTAGAAATACCAGGTGTAGGAAATATGACATTCTTGCGAACAGCAGTAAATGCACAACGTAAAGCTCGTGGAGAAAAAGAATTAACTGCAGGTGAATTTCTTAAAACTGTACGTGAAAAAGCAAAATCACTAAAAATTGATTCAGATATGCTCAAACGCCCTGTAAATGTTGGCTTTTCGGGTGGAGAAAAAAAGCGTAACGAAATTCTTCAAATGGCAATGCTAGAGCCTAAGATGTGTGTTTTAGATGAAACTGACTCTGGTTTGGACGTTGATGCCATGAAATTGGTTGCAGAAGGTGTTAATGCACTTCGTGATGGTAAGAGATCTTTTTTAGTAATAACTCACTATCAAAGATTGTTAGACCACATAAAGCCTGATGTTGTCCATATAATGGCGAACGGTCGAATTATAAAATCTGGTGGACCCGAATTAGCACTTGAAGTTGAAAAAAATGGGTATGCTGATATTTTAGCAGAGGTTGCTTAAAAATGAATTCATTAAATGCTAAACAAGAAACTTCAATGTCATTGGCAAAACAATTCAAACAACCACATGGTGCAAAATGGGCTAATGACATTAGATTAGCAGCCTTGAATAGATTTAATGACCAGGGAGCCCCAAATAAGCGTGACGAGTATTGGAAGTATACAAACCCACAAAAATTGACTTCTATTCCCACTGAGCCTGCAGCCTTGTTTTCAAACGAAGAATTGCCAATGTTTGATGGTGTTGACAGGCTAAAAATTGTTTTTGTCGATGGCGTGTTTGATAAAGACCAGTCAGATGACTTAACTCTTGAAGGTGCAGTAATCGAGACTTTATCTGAAGCAACTTTGACGGATATACACTGGGCTAAAGATTTATTTGGAGCATTAGAAAAAAATGGCCAGGATCCAGTAGATCGTCCTTTAGCAGCATTAAATACTGCAATGGCAGAGCAGGGTTTGATTATACATATTACAAGTAAATGTATTAAACCTCTCGCAATTCGCTATATTCATAATTCTGAGACATCAGATGTTTTAGTACATAATGTTATTAAATTAGAAAAAAATTCTGAATTTACTCTTCTAGAAAGTGGTGCAGGTGCAGCTAGGTTTAATTCGGTTCTTGAGGTAGATGTTGCTGATAATGCAAAATTTAATCACATTAGAACACAAGGCAGGGATCACGAGCGTAAAACGGTAACACATCTATTTGCTCGCCTCGCTAAAGAGAGTATATTTAAATCATTCACAATGACCGTTAATGGTATTCTTACTAGAAACGATGCTATTTTAGAGTTTACTGGAGATGATGCTAAAGCAACTGTAGCTGGAGCAACGGCTGGTGATGGTGTTAGTTTTCACCATGATGATACAGTTTTTATTACTCACGATGCAGTTAATTGTGAAAGTCGACAAGTTTTTAAGAAAGTATTAAGAAATGGTGCAACTGGTGTTTTTCAAGGTAAAATTTTAGTAAAAAAAGATGCACAAAAAACAGATGGTTATCAGATATCACAGGGTCTACTTCTCGATGATAATTCTAATTTTTTAGCTAAACCAGAACTTGAAATTTATGCTGATGATGTTGCTTGTTCTCATGGATCGACTGTTGGTGCAATTGATGAAGATGCATTGTTTTATTTGATTTCTCGTGGTGTGCCACGAAAACAAGCTCAGGATATGCTAGTTTTAGCATTTTTGGCTGAAGCAATAGATGAAATTGATAATAATGATTTAGCTGAAGATATAAATGCTCGCTTAGCTGCATGGATGGATCGACGGTAAAACAGTGCCAGTATTATCTGATATAAGATTATCTTACCTTCGGCCTAGTAAGGCAATGAGGAATCAAATTGAATTTGGTATAAAGGAAGAACAAACACTTTTTTTTGCTATACTTTTTGGCTTATTAAGCTTTTTATCTTTATTACCAGATTTGGCTAAACATGCATTTTTAAAAGACGAAAGTTTATCAGCTTTAGCCGCAGCTCAATTTATATCCTCAGTTTTTATGATGCCACTATTGATGTATGGGATAGCAGCACTATCTCATATAACATTAAGGTATTTTGGCGGGCAGGGTGATTACGTTGGAGCAAGGAGGGCTTTATTTTGGGCAGCTTTAGTCACTTCACCAGCGATTTTGTTGACATCGATTATTTCAACATATGTTTCTGATATAAGATTAATATTATCTATAATTACAACTGCTATATTCTTCTGGCAGTGGATTTCAAATTTAAGAGAGTTAGAGTTTAATAATGTATGATGTAAATAACATTAGAAAAGATTTTCCAATATTGTCTCGCAAGATCAATAATAAGCAACTTGTTTATTTGGATAATGGCTCTTCAGCCCAAAAACCACAGGTAGTTATTGACGCTGTGTCAAAAGCATATTCTGAAGATTATTCGAATGTTCACAGGGGCTTACACACTTTATCTAATATATCTACAGATAAATATGAAGCTGTTAGAGGTAAGATTCAAAAATTTCTTGGCGCTGAGCATGCAGAAGAAATCATATTTAATTCTGGAGCAACTGAGGGTATTAATACTGTATCATATTCGTGGGGTGCTCCAAATTTACAGGCAGGAGATGAAATAATACTTTCAATAATGGAACATCATGCAAATATAATTCCTTGGCATTTCTTAAGAGAACGACAAGGTGTTATTATAAAATGGGTTGATGTTGATGAAGATGGCAACTTTGAAACGCAATCTGTAATTGATGCGATTACTCCAAAAACAAAACTTATAGCTATAACTCAAATGTCAAACGTTCTTGGAACGGTTGTTGACGTTAAAGAAATTTGTAAATTTGCTCGTAGAAATAATATTGCCACCTTAATTGATGGATCTCAATCAAGTGTTCATATGCCAATAGATGTTAAAGATATTGGTTGTGATTTTTTTGTAATTACAGGCCATAAACTTTACGGCCCATCTTCTTCTGGAGCCTTATATGCTCGAAAAGAACGTCATGATGAAATGATTAATTTTATGGGTGGTGGTGATATGATAAAAATCGTTGAAAAAGACCTAGTAACATACAATGTTTCCCCACATAGATTTGAAGCTGGTACGCCAGGAATTGTTCAAATGATTGGACTTGGAGCTGCAATTGATTACATGAACCATATAGGTACGGAAAATATTGCAAAACATGAAACTAGTTTAAGAGATTACGCTAATTCTAAATTATGCGAATTAGACTTTTTGAATATTCAAGGAAAGGCTCCAGACAAAGGCGCTATATTTTCATTTACACTAAATGGAGCGGGTCATCCGCATGATATATCAACCATAATTGATCAAAGAGGAATAGCAGTTCGTGCTGGCCATCATTGTGCACAGCCTCTAATGAAACATATGGGGGTTACATCTACAGCACGTGCTTCTTTTGCGATGTATAATACTACAGAAGAAATTGATAAGCTTGTAGATGCATTATCGTTTTGTTATGAAATTCTTTCTTAACTATATATAACATACTGATATTAAAATATATATTTGAAAGTTAACATAATATATATTATCGGATATTAGTTAATGAACTTAAAGGCTATATGCATATATGCTGCCTCATTTAATCGATGCTTAAACCACTCGGTACAGATTTTGGAATACCAATACGCTCTATGGTATCTCCTGTTAGCGTACCCATAAATAAAACCAAATCGTTTATTTCAACATCAGATAATTTAATTGGTTTAATATCGATAAAAGAACTTTGTCCAAGCATCTCTCTAACATCTTCTTGAATAATAAAATCATTATTAGATAAATGTTCAATTCTTGGTAATTTTACATAATCTTGCTTCCATGGCCCCTACACTAAATGTGAATATTCCATATTATTTATTTAGCTCTTTAGATTTAATTTCTCCAAATTCACCAGAATAATAAGATAAAGCATTACCTGTACATTCAAGTGCACTGTCTACTTTTCCTATAATGATTTTATGATCGCCTGCATCATGCATATCAAATTTAATACAATGAAATCTTGCTAAGCAATTATCAATTATAGGAACGCCCTCCTTTGATATGCCATGAGTGATTGTATCAAAAGCATTTTTATTTTTCACAAATTCATTACATAATTTGTATTGATCAGAGTTAAGTATATGAACTGCAAAATACTTTGCATTTTCAAAATATTTGAACCTTGAAGACCTTTTATCTGGAGCCCACATAATTAAAGCAGGATCTAAAGATATAGACGAAAAACTGTTTACTGTCATACCAATGTGGCCATCTGGGCTGTCACAAGAAACAATGGTTACACCAGTTGCAAATCTACTAAAAGCGTTGCGAAGCATTTTTGTGTTACTGGAGTTGGGTTTGAATTCTGTAAACATATCTACGCCTCCATCAGCCATTATGCCACTTCCCTACCCAATGCTGCAGTATATAATTCAAACCATGTAATTCGATCCATTTTAACTTTAAATGCATCACTTATTTTGGATATTCGATCTATATTATTAGTTCCCATAATTGGAATTATATTAGCTGGATGACTTAACAAGAACGATATGGCTACTGCAGTACGGTCTACCTTGTAATGTGTTCCAATTTGATCCATTTTATTTGTAAGTTGGTTGCTTTCAGTCATTAACTTACCTCCACCCAATGGTGACCATGCCATAATTGGTGAAGCATTTTTTTGGTGAAATGCTACATCTCCATTTGAAAAGGCATCAATAGATTGCAAAGATAGTTCTATTTGGTTTGTGTGCAGTTTATTAACCATAGTAGATTGTAATAATTCCCAATCATGTGGTTTGAAATTTGATACACCTACAGCACCAATTTTTCCAGATTTGATTAATGTATCAAGAGCCTGACCTGTTTCATTGTGGTCCATATAAGGATCAGGTCTATGAATTAATAACATATCTATATAGTCGATGTTCATATTTTTTAATGATGCATTTACTGATGCATCAATATGTTTTTTTGATGTATCATAATACTTAACTGGTACATCTGCATATTTTCCACATGGAGCAACAATTCCGCATTTTGTAACAATTTCAATTTTATTTCTTAAAGATTTATCTTCTTTTAAAGCAATGCCAAATAGTGCCTCTGCAGAATAATCACCATATATGTCTGCTTGATCAAATGTTGTAATGCCTTGATCTAGGCATAAGTTAATCTTATCTGTCACAGATTTAGCATCATTAATTTCACCATCAGCAAGGCGCCACATACCATATATGATTTGACTGAAATCTATATTCTCATTTATTTTAATTCGTTTCATTACTTTCTAATTCCTGTTCCTAGAGGTGTTGAAGGTGTTTCATTTGGAATACGCCCGTAAACAGTTGGTAATGAACATGTTTTTAGTTTGGGCAAAACTTTGGATCCAAAATGTGCTGCTTCATCAATATGCGGATAGCCTGAGAAAATAAAAGCTCGTATACCCATTTTTTCATACTCATCTATTTTAGATAATACTTGATCTGTTGAGCCTACTATAGCAGCACCACAGCCAGAGCGGGCACGTCCTACACCTGTCCATAAATTTGGTTCTATATAACCATATTTATCTGAGATTTCCCTATTTTTCGATTGATGCGAAACACCTAGAGATGTTGAATCTAATGCTCTATCACGTATCATCTTGCCATATTCATCATCTAATTTTGATGTAATATATTCGGCATATTCCTTTGCCTCTATTTCAGTATCACGTACTATAACATGTACCCTTAGGCCATAATCTAGTGTTCTATTATATTTTTTTGCAATGCCGTTAACTGCTCTCATTCGACCTGATAGTTCTTCTTTTCTTTCTGGCCACATTAAATATACATCACAATGTTCACCACATAGTTCCAATGCTGAAGGTGAGTAACCACCAAAATATAGTAATGGACCATTAGTTTGGTAAGGTACTACAGGTGAAGTATCAATATTTTCAAAATTATATATTTCACCTTTGTGATTTATAGAATCTTTTGTCCACGCCTGCTTTAGAATTTCGACGACTTCTCTAGATCTCTGGTATCTATATGTACTATCTTCTGTTTGTCCGGGAAAATCTGAGCTAATTATATTTATCGTCAATCTGCCATTTAGCATGTGATCTAATGTTGCAATTGTTCTTGCGAGCATAATTGGTTGCATTTCGCCACATCTAACTGCTGCAAGTAAATTGATTTTAGATGTTATAGGTGCACATCCAGCAACAAATGATAAAGTGTCTTGCCCTACTTGGTAAGACGATGGGCATAGAATATTATTAAATCCTTGTACTTCAGATTCTTTGACAATCTTAGAACAATGATCCCAGCTCGATCTTAACTTACCATCTGGAACGCCAAGAAACTGATAGTCATCTGAACAGAGAGCTGAAAACCATGAAATTTCACTTGAATTTAGATCTGATGATTTTATTGGTACGACTGTCATTATATCTACTTTCAATAAATATAAGGATTGATTAACACCTCAATCTATGTAAATCAATGGTGTATCAATTATAACTTTGAGTTTAAAAATGAATACTTCAAATAAAAATTTTTATGATTTACCAAAGTATATACAGATATCAGAATTATTAATTCGAGATATTGGTTCTGGAAGATTAATTGATGGTGAAAGATTACCACCAGAACGAGTATTAGCTAATACATTAAATGTAACAGTAACAACGTTACGTAAATCACTGAAAGTATTGGCTGAAAAAGGAATGCTTAAACAAGTTCAAGGATCTGGAAATTATGTATGCCATGGCGCTAAAGATGACAGTGTTTATGCTATGTTTAGACTTGAACTGTTAAAAGGCGGTGGATTACCAAGTGCAAAATTTATCGATATTAAACAGGTAGTAAAACCACCAAATATTCCTAGTTTTGGAACCTCTAATATTGCTACTAGAATGCGCAGAATTAGATATTTAGATGAAACAATTATAGGGCTTGAAGAAATTTGGTTAGATTTTGATGAAGGTGTTGTAAAAAAAAATCAAGTTTCGGATTCTCTTTATCATTATTATCGTACACGTTTAGGATTTTGGATAACGCATGCAGAAGATCGGGTTAGTATAAGACCCCTACCCGATTGGACTCCTAATGATTTTTCTTTGTGTGCTGGTACTATTACGGGATTTATAGAACGTTTTAGTTGGACTAAGAAAACAAAACCGATTGAATATTCAAAAACATGGTATGACACGAATAATTCACATTATGTACAAAGATTAAAATAGGAATTTTTATGACAAAATTAACACATTATGGAATAATTGGTTGTGGCATGATGGGACAAGAACATCTGAAAAATATTGCATTGCTTGAAAATACTATCGTTGAAGCAATATATGAACCAGATGCAGGAATGGCAAAAAAAGCATCAAAGCTTGCTCCAAATGCAACTTTTACTAAAAGTATCAATGAGTTATTAGATATCAATAATATAGATTGCTTGGTAATTGTTAGTCCAAATTTTTGTCATATTGACCAATTAATGCAAATTTTAGAGAAAAAACATATACCAATTCTAATTGAAAAACCACTTTTTACAAATGAAAGCGATTTAGCTAAGTTAAAGAAATTTAAAGACCAATATAAATCTCATGTATGGGTTGCTATGGAATATCGTTACATGCCTCCGATTCAAGCATTTCATGAAAAAATTTTAGAAGCAACAGGTCAAATCAAGATGATGACAATAAAAGAACATCGCTTTCCTTTTCTCGAAAAAGTGAATGATTGGAATAGGTTCAACAAATATTCTGGTGGAACATTAGTTGAAAAATGTTGTCATTTTTTTGACTTAATGAGATTAATCATAAAATCTGAACCCACACGAATAATGGCTAGTGCGGGTCAATCAGTTAATCATTTAGATGAGAATTATGATGGTGAAACTCCAGATATAATTGATAATGCTTATGTTATTGTAGATTTTAAGAATAATGTAAGAGCTATGCTTGAATTATGTATGTTTGCAGAAGGATCTAGATATCAAGAAGAAATTTCTGCTGTAGGTCCAATAGGCAAAATTGAAGCTTTGGTGCCTGGTCCAGGTAGGTTTTGGCCAAAGGATTTGGGTCCTGCACCTACTCCAAAATTGATAATAAGCCCAAGACAACCACAAGGACCAATACATAAAAATGTGCAAGTAGATGAAAAATTATTAAATGCCGGTGATCATAATGGATCTACTTTTTATCAACATCAAA
>Ga0209534_10000338_pt1 | contig 56433 bp, 48 predicted proteins | sample COG_07_FD_184751 | JGI IMG/M metagenome (GOLD analysis project Ga0209534, IMG submission 184751) | Pelagic Microbial community sample from North Sea - COGITO 998_met_07 (SPAdes) (version 2) | ecosystem: Environmental > Aquatic > Marine > Neritic zone/Coastal water | place: Helgoland, sampling...
AGCCCTGAAATATAAACAACGTAATGCTTAAAACAAACATCCGCTGCCTACATTTCTCTTTCTATCTAACAATGTCAAAGAACAAAAAAATTTCACCACAAAACAAACAGTAACAATAAGATGTACTAACATTTTATTAGGCCATCTGCATCGGCACTGTGCTGCCGTGTTGGTGAAGCCGGTTTATAGGTGGGTCTAACACGCTTGTAAACCCCTTATTTTATCTTAATTGATCTTTTTTTTGAAAAGGGCACAGAGCCGTGTCTTGTCAACAATATATTTGGTTAATTTTCAACCCCTAAAGGTCAACATTAACCGTTTTTATTTTGATACCATTTCCCCCAAGTCCTCTGAGCCATAACTTCGCCTCAACAACATCATCTGGTGCAGCTTGGACGCCTGGGCTAAGTCTTCCTTCCATGAGCGCATTCACTGCTTGGGCAACGGTGTATGATACCGTTGAAGCCATTGCAGATTGCCATCCATTTCCTTTCTCATCAAGAGTAAGCGAACCTTTCCAAGTTTCTCCAGAAACTGAAGTTGAAGTCAGAGCAACATATAAAAGTACTCTATCTTGCTCACCTTTATTATATTGATGCTCTTTCCAAAGTTTATCGGATAGCAAACCAAGGTCATCGGATGAAATATTTACGAGAGCCGAAAAAATATCTTTCCAAGCATGTTTCCATCCAGCCTTTCTCAACGTCCCGCGGACAAATGTCCGAAGGTTACTCTCACTATCAAGGCCGTATTCCGCAATAAAAGGCAGGCTATTTCGGTTAGCATATGCCTCAAACACCTCATTGTGAATTGAAAATTCAGAAACTGCCTCCCAAGCAGTTGGAGTTTCAGTCTCTTGGCCGTTTTTAATACATTGAGCCGGATTAGTCAGAGCGCTAAGTACACCAAGCGGGGTCCAACTAAATTTATAGGTAAATGGTGTCTCCTCCACTGGAAATCCACCACAATAAGAAACAAAATCAAGCTTATTGCCTTGATCTAATACGTTAGCTTTTCGAGCTTCATCAATTAAAACATGAGTAAGTAGGTGGTCTATACCAGGGTCAAGACCAACCTCATTAACTAAGGAAAGGCCTTTTGCTGAGGCAACACCATTAAGGTTTCTCATTTCCTCATTAATATAACTCGACGTCACAAGATGACAATTTTCTTCAATTGCAATATTTGCAACCTGAATATGTAATGTGGCAGGTAACATTGAGATGATAATATCACCAGCTCTCAAAGCATTACGGAAAATTTCAACAGAATTATTATCTTCAAGGGCCAAACTATGGACATTTAAAGTGGCCCCTTCATTAACCTTACTTAAAAGTTTTCTAGGTCGATTAATCTCACTACTCCAGACATTAGCTTCACCCCATTTATTTACAAGTGAAATAAGTCCTGGCCCAGATGCAAGACCAGCACCAAGCCAATGAATTGCTGGTTTATTAGAAGGCATAAAAATTCCTCTTTAACTATTTTTCATTCGTGTTATTGCATCATCAAAGCTAGCCTTGGCAGAACGCCATGGCTGCTCATTATTTCTATTATTGAGTACTTTAAGATGTGGGAGCATCAATTCTGCAAACTCCTCACTGCTTTCACGAGGTAAAAGAGAGGGAAGGTTATCAATAGCTATAAGATCAACAGATTTAGCATTTTCACCAGCTACCTTAATATAAGGCTTATCCCAGGAAGTTGGCTCAGTATATATTGGCATTGGATTAAAATCACTAAAAGGATCGCAACCTACATCCGCAATAATAGAAAGACGAGTACCCGTTAAGATATCCTGTTTACGAATAAAAGGTGAGCCTTTGCTTTTGATAAAAGCGCAATTTATCATAATGTCATGGTCCGAAACTACTTGTCTGTCTATATCAATGGTATCTTCCCAATCCCAGCGTGTAATACTTGCGCCATGGCGCTCGTATACATTAGCTGCTCCGCTCCCACAGCGACCCCCAGCGCCAATGATTAGCACCCTAGGTTTTTCAACTCCTTTGCTAAGCTTGTCGATAGCCTTATCAAGAAGGTCAGCATTTTCAAATGGCACAAGTGAGTTGTCAAGAAACTTAGCCCCTCCCTGATGAATACTATTCCAATGGAGCAAGGTAAGTGCTGCGCCCATGTAGCCGGCACGGTAGCCGAAAGCAACATAACGCATACCGTCTTTCTTAGTCATATACTCAATGTCCAGAAGATCTGCACCGCCCTTAACAAAGCGATTTAACATTTTTTTCCACCCGGCTTGTTCTTTATAAGCGTGAGCAAACAATATATGTGTGTTTTTAATTAAAGCAGGTTCATCTGGCAGCTCTTTTAAGCCAAGAATAAGCGCATCTGATGGCGGGCTCACCCACCTACCCGCATCAACCATTTCACAACCCACAGCTTCATATTCATAATCATCAATAATGCGGTTTTTAGAACGCTCAACTACAACATTATAACCTATTTCAAGCAACTCTTTTGCACCAGAAGCTAAAAGGGGTGTTCTCCGTTCGGTTGAACGGAATTCACTTCGTAGCCAAATGGTCTTTATTTCAACATTATTTGTCATCAACTTAATCCAAAAGGTATATAATATATTTAAAATATTGTCTTAACCAATAAAGTTAATTTAGACGCCTGTAAAGCCTAGTAAAGGAAAATCATGAAGCATTTAAGTAACCTCTGCTTGCTAAAATTCAAATAATAGGAATTTGCCTTTAATAGCAACTGAGTATATAATATGGTATATAGTATATTATCATAATCTAAATGGGGCTCTCTATGATTATTGGGAAAAAAAAATCTTCTAAACTTGCAAGCTTAGTATTATGGCTATCAGTAATTGCTGGACTTCTAGTTTTATTAATGTTGTTTGGGGCGGCAATAGGGTTATGGGAACCCATCGATGGTTTTAGATATTATCGTACCTGGTTCAAAAGTATTGGCTTTACAGTTTGTGGGATTTCCATACTGTGCTTGATTTTTCTGATAACTCAAAGGAGGTTAGCTGGAAAAAAGAAAGCTATATTATCGCTATTAATAGGACTTGCAATTTTATGGCCTATGATTTCATCAGTCTTTGGTGAAAGTATCAGTTATCCGCTAATTCATGATATATCAACAGATACCATTAATCCGCCACAATTTTTAACTCTTAAAGAAGATCGCGATGGCGCTCGGAATACACTTGTTTACGGCGGACCTAAAATAGCGGCCCAACAAATTGAAGCCTTCCCAGACATTTTACCAATCATTAGCACGCTGAGCCCTGATGATGCTTATAGTAAAGCACTCTCTGTTGGAAAAACTATGGGCTGGAAAATTATTGGAGAAGATCCCGCCGTTCGACGCTATGAGGGAACTGCAAAAACACCATTTTTTAAATTTGTTGATGATACTGTTGTGGTGGTTTCTGAAACACCAACTGGTAGCCGTATAGATATAAGAAGTGTATCGCGCATTGGACGTGGTGATATTGGTGTTAACGCAAAACGAATTCGAGAATTTATAAATATTTTTAATCAATAAACTCGCCGTCGGATCCATCAGACTAAAATTATCGGAAACATTGCTTTATCTAACGACGATTACTATGAACTATTTTATTCATAAAAGGGTATACGTAATCTTTTAACCAACCGCAGCTTAGATAATAATTGTAAAGTTTTTAAATTATACCTTGTTTTTGCCTTAAAAAAGGGTGAAAACAATTTATGGACACGTTTATTTTCAAATCAGCGGACTATAACTCTGAGGCCCAGATTATCACGCTTGGCTATGCCTATAACGGTGGTCCATCATTTTCAGAAATAGTTCATTTCCCTGGTGCAAAAAAAAACCTGAGTAACGCAGAAACTGGGGCGCTTCATGCAGCTATGCGAGGACTTCATTTGGCTGCAGGGATTAGTTATTACAAGGCATACTGTCCTAAAAATATCCAAATTGAAAATTACGATTTAACAAAAGAAGAGGCAGATTTCTTTTTTAAATTTTATCGCTATGGACTTGGTGAATTTTCAGCAGAAAATGATAAAGATTTAAGTGGAATTATCCGCTTCCCGGTTCAGTCAAACCATCATTTAAAACCAAGTGATATTCAACTTGAAAACAAATGTGTAGTGCCAATTGGTGGAGGTAAAGATAGCATAGTTTCTATTGAAGTACTAAGTCAAGCAGGACAATCTTTTCGGATGATTGCCATAAATGCTGGAAAACCTATTTTAGATGTAATGGAAATAGCATCATATGGTAAACCGCAAGACGCTATTCATATTAAACGGCAACTTGATCCCAAATTGTTTGAACTAAATGATGCTGAGGCTATGAACGGTCATGTGCCTATAACTGGCATATTATCCTTCATAATGGCTTGCGGAGCTGTACTGTATGGCTATGACAGTGTGGTTATGTCAAATGAAGGCTCTGCAAACGAGGGTAATATGCAATTTGGCGGAATTGAAGTAAACCATCAATATAGTAAGTCATTAGATTTTGAACTTGATTTTGAAAATTTTATTCAAAAAACTGCCTTAGAAAATTTTAAATATTTTTCTTTGCTACGTCCCCTAAATGAAACTGGAATTGCAGCATTATTTTCTAAACAAAAAAAATATTTCGACGCCTTTAAAAGCTGTAACCGGAATTTTCATTTAGATAAGGGGTTGCAAAAATTTGGGTGGTGCTGCAACTGCCCAAAATGCCAGTTTGTGTTTCTTGTCCTCTCCCTATTTATTAAACGTGAAAAATTAATTTTAATTTTTGGTAAGAACTTACTTAACGACGAAACACAGGAAGACGGTTTTCGAGAACTGTGCGGCCTAAAGGGCCATAAGCCGTTTGAGTGCGTTGGTGAAGTTGAGGAGTGTCAACAAATTATTACATCGTTAAGTCTCACCGATTGGGCTGATGATATGCTGGTTCAAAAACTTTCTAGTGAGCTTAATACTGAGGTTATAAAACCAAAAATTTTAAATGAGCGCGCACTATTATTTAAATATGAGCACAATATCCCAAAAGAGTTCCTGGAGTATTTAAATGCATTTATCAGATCTTGAAAATAAAAAAATAGCGATCTGGGGTATGGGACTAGAGGGACAAACCACACTTTCTTTTTTACAACACCACTTTCCAAAAAAAGATTTCTTGATTATTAATCAGGAATTAGTTGAAGACGTGGATCATTTTATTTTTGAAAAAAACATCGAAGAAAATATGGATAACTTTGATGTAGTAATAAAATCACCCGGCATTAGTTTTTATCATAACATTATTACAAAAATGGAAAAACATGGTATTATTGTTACGTCCGCAACAAACATATGGTTTGCATTGAAAAAAAGTGGCACCGTTATTGCTATAACTGGAAGTAATGGTAAAAGCACCACAAGCGCTCTTCTTCATCACATTCTTAAAGAAACTGATTTAAACGCCCAGCTCGGCGGCAATATAGGCATGCCCCTTCTCTCCTTACCATTGGATGCAGATTATCATGTCGTCGAACTTTCTAGTTATCAAACGTGTGACCTAAAATATGCCCCAGATATTTCTGTAATTCTTAATCTCCATCCCGAACATATTCACTGGCATAAAAGTCACGAGCAATACTATCATGATAAATGTAACCTGCTACGCCGCGGAGCGGATATAAACATAGTCAACGGTTTAGATCCACAGCTAAATAACATTAAAAATGTAATATATTTTAACGACAGCGAACAAATTCATTCAAAAAATAAAACTATATTTGACGGCAATTTTCCTATTGGTGAGACGAAATCTTTTCCCCTTTTAGGAGAACATAATTTAGAAAACCTATGTGCCGTGCTTACTATTGCTAAAAAATTGGAATTAGATCTTGATGAATGTTTAAAAGCTAGTTTTAGCTTCTCTAGTTTGCCCCATCGATTGCAAATCTTAGGGCCTTATAATGGAATAACATATATTAACGACAGTATATCAACAGATCCAGAAGCTACTATCGCTGCGCTCAATGTGCTTTCTGGCAAAACCATAGCCCTGATCATCGGCGGTGAAGATCGCCAGCAAGATTTTAGTAATCTTTGTTCCGTTATCAACCGGATGGATAAGGTAAGCAGCATTTGCATATATGAAACAGGCCCACGGCTCTTTGATCAGATCACCAGTTTTGATAAACAGATGGCAATAGACCTTGAACATGCGGTTAAGATTGCTAGAGAAAAAGTTGATGGAAGTGGTTATATTCTCCTTTCTCCAGCATCTCCGAGTTATGATGCCTTTAAGGATTTTACTGATCGCGGAAGTCAGTTTATTAAGTTTGCCTTAAATTAAAAAATTAAATAAAACAAAATCAGAAGAACGTGCATTTCTCAAAGTAAATACACTCAAAACTGAATATTACTTTTTATGAAAGAAAGGAAGTGTTGATAAACTTCAGAAAGCGGCCTCTCTTCAGCATGAAGGGCTTTTATCGTAAATTTTATTGGGGGTTGAAACCCTTTAAATTTCAGGTTGCCAGGACCTTCGGATTTAGCAGTTAGACTATCAACTATTGCAATTCCACAACCAAACCCCACCATATTGCGAGCAACAAAATAAGTTTGAGCAATAATTTTTGAGTTAAAATTGCTGCTTTCCCCGATCATACGTTCACTAAGAATATCACCAAGTGGGCCACTCGATTCTATGCTGACAAAATCAAAACCCTCTAAATCACTTAGTTTAAGACGATCTGGGAAATTATCAAACTCGTTATTCTGATATATACATACTAATTCACCTTCACCAATAGGAATTTCCTTTATACCTTCGCGACGGGGCGGGTTAAGAGCAAATCCAAGATCTTTTTCATAATCTAATATAGATTTTACCATATTATTAAAGTGGTCAGTTTGATAAATAAATTGAGTTTCTTTAAATTTAGCTCTGTACTGTTGTATCACCTTGGGCAGTACCTCAAGACCGAGAGCAGCAACTGAAACAATCCTAAATTTTCCAGCATCCCAATTTTTTAGGTTATCAACAGTATTTTGTAATTTTACAATCTGACGAAAGATATTTTTAGTTTCTTTGTAGAGTATATTAGCTTCACTGCTAGCAATGAGGCGGCCGCGGCTACGCTGAAACAACAAAAAACCAAGTTTATCTTCTGTATGTTTAAGTATCTTACTCACTGTTGGTTGAGCAATATTAAGAGAGCGTGCAGCTCCAGATATGGAGCCAATAACATAAACTTCGTTGAAAATTTCTATTTGTCTTAGTTTCATAGCCTTAATATATCAAAGTCCATAGCTTTTAGCTATATAATAAGCTAATTATTTCATAAGCTTTTTATATAAAATTAAGTAATATGTACCATAGACAAAATGGAGATAAAAATTGACCGTTAAAAAAGCTAACCAAAAAGAACTATTTAAGGCGCCTTATCAACTTTTCTTAGGCTGTGATGATAACGAACTCGCAATAAAAACCTCGCGTGGCATCGCTCAATGGAACCCGGATGTTTGTGTCGCCGAATTTGCTGGCGAAAAAAGTACATTATCTGTTGGTTTACCTAAAAATTCCATTAAAGAAGCAGCAAAAATTGGAGCTAAAACTTTTGTCATAGGACTTGCTAATGCCGGCGGTATTGTCGACCCAGATTGGGAACCTTACATATTAGAAGCAATAGAAAATGGTATGGACATCGCCAGCGGGCTTCATCGCAGACTTGATGAAATTCCATCTATCAAGGAAGCGGCAATAAAACATCAAGTAACGCTTCATGATGTGCGCCATGGCTATACCGACCTTAAAACTGGTACCGGAATCAAGCGTAGTGGAAAGCGCATTCTTTCTGTAGGTACAGATTGTTCAGTTGGTAAAATGTTTACAACTCTTTCCATCACCCAGGAAATGAAAAAAGCAGGATTCGATGCTGAATTTAAAGCAACCGGACAAACCGGGGTAATGATCACTGGTTCAGGCATTTGCATCGACGCCGTTGTTGCTGACTTTATATCCGGCGGGATTGAGGAACTTTCGCCAGATAATGGCGATGATCATTGGGATATCATTGAGGGTCAAGGTTCACTTTATAATCCAGCCTTTGCTGGTGTCAGCCTAGGTCTTCTGCATGGTGCACAAGCCGATATTGTCATAATGTGCCACGAAGCCAACCGCCCTTACATCAAGGGAATGCCACACATGGATATGCCAGAGATGAATGACTGCATTAAACTTAATTTAAAGCACGCCAGCCTAACCAATCCAAAAGTAAGACTAGGTGGTATTTCCTTAAACTGTCGAAATGTTAGTGATAAAGAAGGCGCTAAACAGCGCAATGCCCTTCAAGAAAAATTTGGTGTTCCATGCTTTGATCCAATGATTACAGGTTCTGGTTTATTTGTGGAGACGTTAAAATGAGAAATTTTAAATTTAAAGCTGAAAAATTTAAACTCCACACACCTTTCGTAATTTCGCGGGGGGCTAGAGTTGACACTACAGTTATTGTCGTTGAAATATTTGAAAATGGTTATAAAGGTTGGGGTGAGAGTTGCCCTACGCCGCACTACAATGAGAGTGTTGAAAGTGTAATGGGGCAAATAAAAAAAATTAGCCCAAAAATAAAAGCAGGGTTAAGTCGCAATGATTTACAAACTATAATGCCTGCCGGGGCAGCAAGGAATGCGATTGACTGTGCGCTTTGGGACTTAGAGGCCAAGCAAACTGGTAAAAATATTGCGGAACTTATGGGTCACCATTGGCCAGATAACCTTCAATCAGTAGAAACTATTAGTATTGGCAGTGCAGATAAAATGGGTAAAAAAGCCGCAACACTTGCTAAATTTTCTAACATTAAAGTAAAAATGAATGCTGAAGATATTGAAGCGCGGATTATGGCAGTTCATAAAAATGCACCTAATGCGCGATTGATTATTGACGCTAATGAAAGTTGGAATTTGGATATTATTGAACGTGTGGCAGAAATGATAAAGGACAATGGGGTTGTGATGCTTGAACAACCCTTGCCACCAAAAGATGATGAACTACTTCGCGGAATAAATGCTCCCCTGCCCCTCGGAGCAGATGAAAGTTGCCACGTAGCCGCAGACCTCTCTCACCTCGAGGGTATTTATGATGTAGTTAATATTAAACTCGATAAAACGGGTGGCCTTACCGAAGCGAAAAAGCTTCTTGATCAAGCGAAGAAGTTAGACTTTGATATTATGGTTGGTTGTATGGTTGGTACATCACTCTCAATGGCAGCAGGTATGTTTATTGCTACTGAAGCAAGTTTCGTAGATCTTGATGCTCCAACCATGCTAAGTACGGATCGCAAGTATCCACTTAGTATAGTTGACGGAAAAATGAGCCCTCTTAATCCAAATTTGTTTGGTGGTACATCATAGAACTAGGAAGATTTTCTATTGAATTTTTTACAATAAAAGCGGTTATAATTACAAATACAAGACCAATCTAAAGGCTATAAAATGTTAATAAAATAGCTACAACCAGCATAGTAAACCGGTCACCATTTAAACTAACCATTTTGAGAGCTAATTTACAACAAGCTATACTTGTCAGCAATAATGTTAGCATGAGAGCTATTGGCATAAAAGGTTTCAAAAAAGTAATTAGTGGCAATATTAGAAATACAACTGGAATGCCATAATAGTAAAAGGCAGATATTCCACTCATCAGGCTTTCAAGCTTTTCTTTACCCTGCGCCCAACGACCCACTATTATTACCTGAGCTCCAGACCACAGCACACCTTGCGTTGGAAAAAATGGTGCAAATAATGCCATTATAAAATTTCGTATGGATATTGCATAGTGAATGCGACTAAAATTAATATCAATAGGATCGTCCGGACGATATTTTTGATTATCTTCAATGAGTGATTTACCGGTAATAAGGTCACTAAATAAAATCAAATAGGTGACAAGTGCCAGAGGAATGCCTTTTATATAATATTCCAGAGGAGGAAAACCGATAGAAAATGGTGATACTTTTTTCATCAAATCAGCCATAGGAGGATTAAGAAATCCATTTTTAATATCAAATATAATTTCTCCACTAAGTCCGCCAAATACTCCTACCATAACAAAAGCAGGCAATAATCCAAAAGAGGCTATCGTTATCAATGATTGGGAAAAAAATTTAAACTTCTTAAGGTTTGGAAGGCACATAATTATCAGACAAACCATAATCGCTGTAATATAGGAGACTGGCATCGCTTTGAAATTAGAAATATCATCATAAAAAATTGCCTTGAAAGCAGAAAATGACGCACCAAGAATAATTCCGGCCTTGACCCCAACGGGGAGCAAGCCGGACAACCTTTGTCCTAAGCCTGTCATCGCCATCAAAAACATTAAAACACCAAAATCTAAAGAAAGAGCTGTCATCATCTGAAAACGTTCAACGGGTGTATTATAATCGTTAATAACAAGGGCAAGAACCAATGGCAGAGCCGGCGTTATCCAACCGGCAGCAAATGGCACACCAAATAAAAGTGTATTTGAGGTAACAAGCAACATGTGGATCATGGCGATAGTTACTGCTTCTTCAAAAGTTAATTCGAAAAAAGACGTCAGGATTGGTATCAGCGCAAGCCCCGTCGAGAGCGAAATAACAAGTCCTTGCAATAATAAAGACCACTCAATTCGCATATGAATGAATGGAAAGTACGCTGTAAATATTAACCATTTAAAACCAGATTTTTTCATTACTTATTCATATAGGTGAACTGTTGGTGAAGAAAGACAAATTAACTTGTTATGATTTACCCAGACCTTGTGATTATCAAATAGTTGTGAAATAATACAAATTCTCTATCATTTGAACGAGGCATATTATGAAAATTTTTAAAATTATTACTATTAGCTTTTTAATATCAGCCACAGGACATACCCAAGATAATATAAAGGTATTAGCATTTTCACAAGTAGAGCCGGGTATTTATCATCACTTATCAAATCTTAATGGAATTGCTCTTATCGAAAGACTTGGTAAAAAACGTGGATGGGATGTTGATGTGACACATGACAGTGGCACTTTCAATGATGCAAGGTTGGCACAATACGATGTAGTTGCATTTATTAACACCACTGGAAATATTTTAAATAAGACACAACAATTTGCATTTGAAAGATACATACAAAATGGGGGCGGTTACTTAGGAACCCATTCAGCAGCTGATACCGAGCATGACTGGGAGTGGTATGGAAAAATGCTTGGAGGCTATTTTAAAAGCCATCCAGATGTCAATCAACTAGCATCAGTAAACCTTGAAAACAATAAACACCCGGCAAATATCTTAATGAGTGAAACAGTAGATATATTAGAGGAATGGTATAACTACAGTGCTAATGTCCGGAAAAAATCAGGGTTTACAGTACTGATGACAGTAGATGAAAGTACCTACACTGGCGGAGAGATGGGTGACGATCATCCAATTACTTGGGCCCATGAGTATAATGGTGGACGGGCGTTCTACACAGGGTTCGGTCATTTTTTTCAAAAGGATCATCCCTTTCTTGCCAACATAATAGCAGGCGGAATTGAATGGGCCGCTGGTAAATAAATGAATACAAAGATCCATTTATGCTGTTTGTTATTGATAAATAATATACTTAATTTAGGAATATAAGAAATGTTCACATATAATAAACATAACATTGGGGGAAACATTACAAAGAAAGACGAAAGATATATTTTAAAAGATAATACAAATTTAAATAATTTAATCCTTTCAAATACGAAGTTATACATTCGGGAGAGAAAACATCAGGACATGTCTATCCTGGCCAAGAAGAAATTTATTTCTTTGTCTCTGGCTCTGGCTCTGGCTCAATGATTGTTGGCGACGAAGTATTTAAAGTAACAACTGATGACATTATTTTAATTCCAGATGGTAACTTTCAACAAGTGATTAATACTAATGCACATGGCTCTTTAGTCTTCAATTGCGTATTTGATGGTATAAGAAATCATTAATAAAGAAAGTCTGAGAGTTAAACTTTTTTATCCCTATCATTAAAGCTAATTGCAAATAAGAATGAAACTACCAACGCAATCAAACAAGGGGTCATCCAAATAGCGGACCAATTCTTTACGCCGTAAGTAGTAAAAGCATCAACAACGTTTCCTGATAGGCTGGTACCTAGCGCCAGGCCAACGCCATATGTTAAGAAAGCTATAAACCCCTGCGCGCTAGAACGAATTGACGGGTCAGCTTTTTTATCGACGTACACTTGGCCAGTAACAAAAAAGAAATCATAGCATACCCCATGAAGCAGTATACCAAGATATAAAAGCGAAACCATGCTGCCCATATCGCCAACTGCAAATAAAACATATCTAAACGCCCACGCAAGCATACCAACAAGCAACATCCATTTTACACCTAACCGGCGAAAGAAAAATGGCATCAACAACATAAATCCAACTTCAGACACTTGACCAAGTGTCATTTTTGCAGCCACCGCTGTCATACCAATCTCGTTAAGGTAAAGGTTTGCAAAAGCGTAATAAAAAGCAAGTGGAATAGAAATAAGTAATGAACACACTGAAAATATTGCAAATGACTTATCTTTTAATAATGCAAAAGCTTCAAAACCAAAAATATCCCCTAAGTTAACCTTTTTCCCTTTACTTCTTGGAGGTGTATTAGGAAGTGTAAAGCAGTAGGCTCCTAAAATAATAGACCCCAATGCTGCCATTTTCATAGGAAGTGACGTAGCTTCAACATTTTCAATTTGAGTACCAAGCACAAATGTGATCAATAAACCTGCGAATATCCAGCCTATAGTTCCCCATACGCGAATTTTTGGAAACTGTTTATCAGGTGCCGTCATCTGATTAAAACAAACCGCGTTTGATAATGCAATTGTAGGCATATAACAGGCATTATAGAATAACAACCCAAAGGTAATAGCACCCACCCCTTCAAGACCAGATACATAGTATAGAACAGCCCCGCCTATTAAATGTAAAATAGCCATCATTCGGTCAGCAGAAAAAAACCGGTCAGCAACCAACCCTATAAAAAGAGGCGAAATTATTGCTGCTATATTATTAGTAAGATAGGCCGTACCAATTTCAGCACCGCTGAAACCAATATTGGAAAGATAAAATCCAAGAGTAACAAACCAGGAACCCCAAACAAAAATCTGCAAAAACATCATTATGCTTAGTTGACTATAAATTTTCCGGTTCATTTATTGCACCTTCTACCATATACTTTAATTATTACTGATATCCGATCTTTGGAAATTTGACTAGAAAAAATTTAATTGGATATAAACAAATGTTTTAACAAAAGGTTAAATTTATGAAGCTGGGAATACAGAGTGCTATACTTGATGGCATGACATTCGAAGAGGTAATTGACTTCGCCGCTGAAAACGACTTCGAGTGCGTTGAGATCATGTGCTGGCCAGTTGCCAAAGCCGAGCGCAAGTATGCTGGTGTTACTCACATTGATGTTGTTGATTTTACTCAAGAAAAGGCCAACTATATAAATGATTACTTAAAAACCCGTGGAGTAGAAATAAGTGCTTTAGGGTATTATCCAAACCTACTCTGTCCTGATCCTAATGAAGCACAGATTTATGTTGATCATCTTAAAAAGGTGATCGAGGCATCAGTTTTGCTTGGTGTTAATATCGTTACTACCTTTATTGGTAATAACTGGCATAAAAATATTGATGATAATTGGCCGCGATTAATTGAAGTTTGGCAACCCCTTCTCGAACATGCCAAATCAAAAAATATAAAAATATCCATTGAAAACTGCGCTATGTTTTTTACAAATGATGAATGGCCAGCCGGTAAAAATATAGCCTATAGTCCAAAAATTTGGCGCAGATTATTTGCAGAATTTTCATGTTACGATCTAGGCCTTAATTATGACCCATCTCACCTAGTATGGATGCAGATGGACTATAAAAAACCTTTGAGTGAATTTAAAGATAGAATATTTCATGCGCACGCAAAAGATGTAAGTGTAGATACTAACAAGCTTGATGATGTTGGTACTATGGCAAATCCGCTTGAATATCATTGTCCACGCATCCCAGGTAGAGGTGATATTGATTGGAAAAGTTATATAAGTAAAATGAAAGACGTTGGTTTTGATGGCGCGCTTTGTATTGAAGTTGAAGACGATGGGTATAAGGATAGTATAGAGATGTGTAAGCAAGCACTTATAGATAGCGCAAACTATTTACGACCATTCATTAAGGGATAACATATGACTGAATATTTTGATGCAATTGTTGTTGGTTCTGGTATTTCAGGCGGTTGGGCGGCTAAAGAACTATGTGAAAAAGGTCTTAAAACACTTATTATAGAGCGAGGCCGTTCCGTTGTTGCAGGCGACTACCCAACCGAGGGGAAAGCGCCTTGGGAGCTTCCTAATCATGGTCGCACACCCCATGATGAGCTAGACCGTGATTACCCAGTTCAACGACAGACAGGAATAAACGAACAACATAAACACTTTTTTGTAAAAGATACAGAGGCGCCATACAGCCAGGAAAGTGGGAAGCCCTTTTCCTGGATTAGGGGACACCAACTGGGTGGAAAATCACTGACTTGGGGTAAAGTAAGCTTACGTCTCAGCGACCTGGATTTTAAAGCAAATAAGAAAGATGGGCACGGCACTGACTGGCCGATTAGATATAAAGATATTGCCCCTTGGTACGATTATGTTGAGAGATTTGCTGGTATTAGCGGCTCACAAGAAGGGCTTCCTCACCTACCTGACGGTATATTTCAGCCTCCTATGGAAATGTCATGTGTTGAACGCCATTTTAAACAAAAAATAGAAAATCATTTTGATGAGCGTAAATTAATTATAAGTCGCACTGCCAATCTTACAAAACCAACTAAAGAACAGCTGGAACTTGGCAGAAGTAAATGCCAATTTAGAAATGAATGTATGCGCGGTTGTTCGTTTGGAGCGTACTTTTCAAGCCAATCTGCAACGCTTCCAGCCGCAGAAAGAACCGGCAATTTAACTATAATAACTGATACCATAGCCCATAGTGTAATATATGATTCAGAAACTAAAAAAGCCTCCGGCATTAACACAATAAATGTTAAAACTAAGATAAAAAAAGCATACAAAGCAAAAGTAGTTTTTTTATGTGCTTCTACTTTAAGTAGTACTCAAATAATGCTTAATTCGACATCTCAAGAGTTTCCAAATGGTATTGCTAATAGCAGCGGTGTTCTAGGTCATTATCTAATGGATCATATATTTCATGCAGGTGCAAAAGGTAAATTAGAAACTCACGAAAGTAGTTATTACAGTGGCCGCCGGCCTAATGGTGTTTATATCCCAAGGTTTCAAAATCTATCAACTAACCATCCAGATTTCATTAGAGGATATGGTTATGAGGGCTGGTCTTCTAGGGAGGGCTGGAGCCGACACACAGACAGTAATGCCTATGGTAAAGATTTCAAAAATAGTTTACAAAAGCCAGGAAGGTGGGAGTTCGAAATTATGGGTTTTGGTGAAATGTTGCCTCAGTTTAAAAACCATGTTCGTCTTGATCCTACAAATTTGGATCCACTCGGTATGCCCCTACTCCACGTATCCTGCGAGCATAGTGATAACGAAAGGGCAATGCAGAAAAATATGAAGGAAGAAGCCGTTGCAATGTTAAAAATTGCTGGTTTACAAGAAGTTGAAGGATATGCTCGAATACGCCCCCCTGGCCTTTGTATCCATGAAATGGGAACCGCTCGTATGGGGTATGATGAAAAAACAAGCGTTCTTAACAAATTTAATCAGACACATAATGTGGACAATCTTTTTGTCACTGATGGTTCTGCTATGACATCAAATGCATGTCAAAATCCATCACTGACTTATATGGCCCTTACAGCACGAGCAGTTGATTATGCCGTTAAGCAGATGCAGCTTGGAAACATATAAAACAGCACCTTTTGTTGATTTTTCATATAAGCGAATAATATATTATTATTTAATCAAAATTTTTTCACAGGTTTTTGTAGATATAATTATATACAGCATGAAAATTATATTAAATAATATTGCACGAGCCCTAATTAAAGATTTATAGTTCATATATGAAAATTATAACAATATCTGGAGCAAGTGGCTCTGGCAAAACAACTCTTGCTAACTATATTCATAAATCTACTCCAGGAAGCCTTCTTCTGAGTATTGATCGCTACTATCTCAGTAAAGCAGAGCAAATTAGTAAAAATGGTTTTTTTAATTTTGATGACCCAGCCGCACTTGATGTTGACCTTATTCATTCACACCTAGAAGATTTAAAAAATATTGGTCAAGCAGAGGTTCCAATTTATGATTTCACAATTAGCGAACGAGCTGGTTATGAAAAAGTAATGGCAAATAACCATATAATTATTGACGGGTTATTTGCGGGTGCCTTACTCAGTGAGATCAGTGATTTTGATGTTTTTGTTGATGTTGACCTTGACCTAGCTCTACTTCGAAGAATAGACCGTGATATGAGAGAACGAGATCGGACATTAGAGAGTGTTACAAATCAATATATAAATGACGTTAGACCAGCATATTTCAAACATATTGAAAACATAAAAAATGAAGCCAATATAGTTATTAAAAACAATACTTCTAAGGAACATTTTTCTAAAGAAATTACAAAAATATTAACTTTGATGTCCATTGAGCCTACTCTTTGAGCGAAACTGAATATAACCAATTACAAAGACAATATAAACTATAATGAGGATCCAACCCTTAAGGTCAATGTCTGAGAAGGCAAGCGCCCCTTGTCCAGCTAATATAAGTATGCCAATTACGCTGAATACCTTCAGTGTCTTTTCAGACATTTTCAACTTAGCTGCAGCAAATACTTTTGGCAGCCTTTTAGAGAGTAAAAAGGCAGCAATAAGGGGGAAAATATCATAAATAAAAACCAGCCCGCTGCCTAACATAATAATATAAGTAAGGTCCCAATCAACTAGAATTGGAGCCGCTCCGATCACGAGTAGTATTGTAAGAAGAATATGTGGAGTATTAAATCTTTTGTTAACGACTGCTATACCTTTAGGAAGCCAGCCATCTTCGCAGGCTATGAGAACGGATTTAGTTGCCCAAGAGAATGTTGAATTTATACTAGTTGCAAGAGCAAATAGACCAGCTCCCACTATAAAAGCACCATAAACGGGTGCAGGTAAGATCGTTCTTGCAACTTCTGAAAGGGTTTTTCCTGCAGTTTGTTCAATTGGAAGAATACCAACTGCAACAATTGATACAAGAGCAAAGAAACAGGCGGCAATTAATGTACTAAAAACAATAGCCCGCGGTAAATCACGGTGAGGGTTTTTCATTTCACCTCCAAGCTCCGATACATAATACGCACCCCCAGTAGCAAATGACATCACAACGCATGCGAGGGCAAAACCGTACCATCCAGAAGGAAATAGCTTTTCTTTGCTTGTAAAGTTACTGTAATCAACCTCAAATATACCAAAAAATATCAATGTCGATAAACCCACAAGAAGAAAAACAATCATTACTTTCTGAAGTGCTGCTGCCTGACGAATACCAACTAAGTTAACAAAGTAAAAAACAACTAGTATACCAAGGGCTACAAATTTTATATTTTCTTCCAATGCTGGAATTAGTGCCGCTACGTAGTTAGCAAAACCGAGAGCAAATAGGGCAATAAGAATATGGGTTATAAGAAGTAGGGCTAGAAAAAAGAAACCAATTTTATCACCAAGAACACGTTTACAATAGACATAAAGCCCCCCCGTCGCTGGCATCGCTGATCCCATAAAAACTACAGGCATTTGTTTTATTAAAGAAAGCGTAGCAGAAAGGACAAAAGCAAAAGGCACCGCATAAGCGGTGAATTCAATACCTATACCAATAAGTACCATTATACCTGAGCCAATTACCTGACCAAGTGCAATTGAAAAAACGTCCCAAAAACTGAGTGTTTTCTTTAATTTCATATAACTAATCTCATTACATTAGTGCTAGGGCATTATCAAAATCAACAATGATATCATCAACGTCCTCAATTCCAACCGAAACTCGTATCATTCCATTTGAAATTCCCATCTCAAGGCGTTCTTCTTCTGGTATATCGAGAAAAGCCATCAAAGCTGGTATTTGAGTTGTGGTACGGACACCACCAAGACTTGCTGAGAAACAACACAATTCAAGATTATCTAATACTTTTAGAGCACGGTTACCGTCCCCAACGTCAAATGTTAGCATAGCACCAAATTTTGGCATTTGTTTCTTTGCAATTTCATGCTGAGGGTGAGAAGCAAGTCCCGGATACCATACTTTGGTGACTAACGGATGGCCTTCGAAATGCTTCGCAAGTTTTGCTGCAGACTGGCAGGCTCGTTCCACACGAACACTCAAGGTTTGAATACCACGCGACAACATCCAGGCATTAAATGGTGCAATAGGTGCACCAAGCTTAACCATAGTATTCCAACGGATCTGCTCCAGAAAGTCTTTTGGAAGCAAGGCAGATTTCATAGATATTGCTCCACCAATAACATCGCTGTGCCCGCCAATAAACTTTGTGGCACTTTCTAATACAATATCGACACCGTGATCAAGTGGTCGCATTACATAAGGGCTTGCAAAAGTATTATCGCACATGACAACTATACCTCGCTCATGGGCCATTTCTACCAATGGAGCAACCTCAGCTACTTTCATAGAGGGGTTAGCAATAGTTTCAAAATAGAGAACCTTCGTATTATCGCGCAGAGCAGCACAAACTGCATCAGCATTAGAAGTATCAACAAAGGTAGTTTCAATATTATAGTCAGTTAATCGATGATCAAGCATTTCATGAGTTGAACTATAAGTAGTCCAATCACAAACAATGTGATCACCGCTTTTAAGTAGGCCAAGAAGCGCAACCGAAATAGCAGCCATACCTGATGCAGTAGCCAAACATGCGTCGGCACCTTCAATCATCATCATTTGTTCTTCAAATTGATACTCAGATGGGTTACCGCATCGACCATAAATATTAACATCCTTGCGGGCACCATCGATTATGCGCTGAAAAATTTCAGCATCATATTGAAAGCTTGAAGACATGATAATTGGCGGGCTGATTGATTTTGTAGCCTCATCAGGTGGGCAATAAACAGCTTTACTATCAAACTTAAGATTTTGGCGCTTATTCTTATCCATTTTAATTCCACTCTTAATTTTCATGATTGCCTTTATAAAATCAGACCGATGAATTTACAAGCAAACATTACACATATAATTCAATAATAAAAACCATCAAATTTTCATGTTTTTATCTGTTGAAATACTTAAAATACTTTGATTATTCATTCGTATTTATTGCTTCTAAGGCATATCGCAAATTTCCATTTACCTTATTTAAAAGAATACGACTTTTACTAAGGCTTTCACCAAGGCTAATCAGGACAGCCGTTTTAATGTGGTTATCGGCCACTTGCAAAGCGTTAATAGCAATTTCTTTGGAACAATGTGTAATTTCACATACCATGTTAATTGCGCGTTTTTCTAATTTATCGTTGGAAACAATCATATCCACCATTAAACCTTTATAAACTCTGCCTAATTTTGTCATGATCGCCGTTGAAAGCATATTTAGGATTGCTTTCTGTGTTGTTCCAGCCTTCATGCGAGTTGATCCGGCTATTATTTCGCTACCAGTTTCAACTAAAATAGCATGTTTGGCATTTGCAATTAAGGCAGTGTTGGGATTGTTTGAAATACCAATTGTTAAAGCTCCAATATCGTTAGAGCGGCTAACGGCGCCCAGCGTATATGGAGTTGATCCACTTGCTGCTACAGCAATGACCACGTCATTTATATTAAGATTAATCTTATCCATTTCACGAGCACCAGCTTCCAAGTTATCTTCTGCTCCTTCAACACTTACAGTCAGCGCTCCCATGCCACCAGCCATACAAAAGATTGTCCTCTTAGGAGGCCATGCAAAAGTTGGAGTAAGTTCTGCCCCATCCTGAACAGCCAGTCTGCCGGACGTACCAGCACCGACATAAACCAGCCGACCTGAGCCTTCCAATCTTATTGCAGCGGCTTCCGCCGCTTCTACAATATTATTAATCGAAACTTCAATCGCAGCGACTGCCTCGACCTGTCCCTGAAACATCTCTTTGATCATGTCTTTGGTTGACCAGATATCAATATCTGAATATTTTTCACTTACTTTTTCTGTCATATTACTTTCACCATATTTTTCTTTAAGCTAAACCAAATTAATAATGCCTTAAAACTCTTATATAAATTGGGAGGTTAAATACATATAAAAACTATATTCTATAAAATAAATCGATTATTAATTAAATTTTTTTATACCCTTATGTCCTTATTTATTATCTGCTCTAGTTTCTCTAACCTTATGGATTTTTTTGTAGCTTTCAATAATTTTTAAATGCTTATCTAGCCCCTCTAGCTTCATGCTTGTTTTTGTAAGCCCAAAAAATTTAATATCACCCCTTATCGAGCCGAGTGCGTTTTTTATCGTTTTACTTCCATACATTCTAGTCATGTTTGGAAGAAAATCAGTCACATCAAGATCTTTTTCCATCGTTATGTGTAAAAGAGCATCTAGTACTTGATAAAATAATATTCGCGCTACAGTATTATCGTTAAAATTCAGAAAGTCGAATATTAGTTCTTTTGCTGCCTCAAACTGTTTTAAAACCAGGTGAATAAGAATTTTAAGCTCTCCAACATCCAACTTTCCCCAGGCTGTATTTTCATCAAACTCGATGCCTATTAGACTTGAAATTAACGTAAGGTTATCAAGATCGCTTTCTTCTAATCGCTTAAGAAGGTTATTAAGGGCCTCATCCTTAAGTGTATGAATATTAAGAATATCTGATCTAAATCCCAGAGATCTATTATTATTATCCCAAATAAGGTCCTCAATTGGATAAATCTCTGAATAACTTGGCACAAGTATCCTACATGCAGTCGCTCCGAAATCATCATATGTGGCTATATATACCTCTTTACCCATACTGATCAAAATATTCATAAGTGTGTTATTTTCTTTTTCATTAGTTCCTGAAAAATCCCACTCGCAAAAATTATAATCATACTTAGTACTAAAAAATTTCCAGGAAATAAGACCAGTAGAATCAATAAAATGGTCAACAAAATTATTAGCCTCCGATACAGCTAAACTATTAAAAGTTGCAGGCGGCATATCATTAAGCCCGTCGAAGCTTCTACCTTGCAGTAACTCGGTAAGACTTCGCTCCAAAGCCACTTCAAAATTTGGATGGGCTCCAAAAGAGGCAAAAACACCCCCTGTTTTAGGGTTCATCAAAGTCACACAAATTACAGGAAATATACCCCCTAATGATGCATCCTTAACAATCACAGGAAAGCCTTTATCTTCCAGTTCATTTATACCGGCAAGAATATCCGGATATTTTTCAAGAATGTTCTTAGGTACATCGGGTAGAATAATTTCTTCTTCAATAATTTTTTTCTTAACTGCTCGTTCAAAAATTTCTGCCAAGCATTGTACCTGGGCCTCGTAAAGGTTGTTTCCGGCACTCATACCATTACTAACAAATAAATTTTCAATGAGATTAGAGGGAAAGTATATTGTTTTTTGATCTGATTGTCGCACATATGGTAGCGTGCAAATACCGCGTTGCGAAAGCCCCGAGTTTGTATCTACTAAATGGGAAGATCTAAGCTCACCAAAAGGATCAAATATTTTTAAGCAATTAGGGTCTAAAATTCCATCAGGCAGTGCATCCTTGAGGCCTGCCTGAAACCATTTTTCATCAGGGTAGTGAACAAATTTACTTTTACAAATATCTTGTCCAAAATAATAATCATTATAAAAGAAGTTACAGCTTGCTCGCTCGATATATTCACCTAACGCTGAACAGAGTGCACTTTCTTTTGTCGCACCTTTGCCATTTGTAAAACACATGGGAGAGACCGCATCACGAATGTGAAGCGACCATACATTTGGGACAATATTGCGCCAAGAGGCAATTTCAATTTTAATACCAAGATCCTTAAGAATTTTGGACATATTTGATATCGTCTCCTCAAGTGGAAGGTCTTTACCTATTATAATTGTTTTTTCGTTACCCTTGAGAACCTCAAAATCCAAAAGTGCTGACGCTTTTTCAAGACTATTAACTTGTTCAATTTTAAAATCAGGACCTTGTTGAACAACTTTTTTAACTGTACAGCGATCAATAGACCTCAAAATTCCTTCACGGTCACGGTCTGAAATACTTTCAGGCAATTCCACATCAATTTGAAAGGTCTGTTGGTATCTATTTTCTGGATCAATAATATTATTCTGAGAAATTCTGATATCATCAGTCGGTATTTTTCGAGCTAAACAATAAACTCGTACAAAGTAGGCTGCGCACAATGCTGATGAAGCAAGAAAATAATCGAAGGGGCTTGGTGCAGATCCATCACCCTTATAGCGAATAGGTTGGTCTGTAATCAGTGTAAAATCATCAAAATTTGCTTCAAGTCTTAGGTTTTCTAAAAATTTTACGGTAATTTCCATATGATTTTTCTTTCATGGGTGATCCGGTTTAATAGAAACACCTCTTTGAAGTATTATATTGCCTTATTATATAAGACGAACATTTTATCAAGATGGTTATTATATTTTTTGGACCTGTCTTGTATTTAATCTAAATTTTAATTTACTTCATTAGAATTTTTATAAAAAATTGCCCACATCAAGATAAGCATCAATAACAGCATTTTCACCATCAACACCGGCAATTGAGTTACCATGCTCCATGCCCATAACACCTCTATATCCTTTATTATATATGTGCTTAAAAATATTTTTGAAATTTATCTCTCCGCTTGTAGGTTCATTACGCCCGGGAGTATCGCCAATTTGAAAATAAGCTATTTCTTCCCACGCCTGATCTATATTAGCAATCAAGTGCCCTTCGCTTATTTGTTGATGATAGATATCAAAAAGTATTTTGCACGACGGACTATCTACAGCTTTACAGAGATAATAGGCCTGAGCTGCTTCTGTAAGAATAAGTCCGGGATGGTCTTCATAATTATTGAGCGGTTCTATCACCATGATCAGACCGGTATTTTCAAGGACCTCGCTGCCACGTTTTAAACACTCTAATAAATTTGCCATTTGATAATTTGGATGAATTTTTAGGTCAGCAACACCTGGAACGACAGTTACCCATTTTGCGTTAACACGTTCGGCAACCTCAATACTGTTTTTAAGTTCATTTTTAAATTTAGATATATAATTTTTATCACCGAGCGACATTGTTGGGTTCACCCAATCAATATCACTGGCAATAAATACACCCATAGTCATACTATTATCAGCTAAGGCCTTTCCAATACGATTCTGTTCGTTTACGGAACGTTTTACCAGCCAATTATCTTCCCATGATCTAAACCCTTGAGAGGCCGCAAAGTTTATCTGATCAACAATATCATCACCAGCTAAGGTCTTAAACATCCCTTCATGTGGGGCAAAATTCATATTAAATAAATTTTTATTATGTGCGTTACTAAAAGAATTAGATAGCATTCCTGATGCAGCCAAAGCACTGGCCCCTAGTAACATTTTTCGTCTTGATAATTCCATAAAATTACTACCTTTAACTCACAAAGTCCCTGATTTTAGTTTTTCAATTGCATAGTTTGCGGCACGGGCAGTTATTGCCATGAAAGTAAGAGTTGGATTGACGCACGACGACGATGTCATACAGGCCCCGTCTGTTACAAAAACATTCTCAGCTTCATGTACTTGGTTCCATTTATTAACCACGGACTTTGAGGGATCGCTTCCCATACGCGCAGTCCCCATTTCATGAATACCAAGACCAGGGCGCATTTCACCCATGGTGCTTTTGATATTGGCTAAACCAGCAGTATTTAACATTTTTTCGCCTTCCTCAATCATGTCTTTGACCAACTTAAATTCGTTTTCTTTAAATTCCACGTCAAATTTTACCTGCGGTATTCCGTAGGGATCATTTTTAGATGACAACACCATTTTATTCTCTTTGTAAGGGAGACATTCAGCGAAGCCATATATAGTGAAGATCCAATCACTTCCCGGAGTATTTATTCCTTCTTTTAAAGATACGCCGAAACCCGGTGTATTTGCCGCACGCTGACTCCAACCCTCAGGTTTGGCACCTCCCTGAAAATTATAACCGCGTAAAAAATCAACATCTGCATCATTTTTTTCTTTAATATTTCTATAACGCGGCACATAAATACCAGTTGGTCGACGGCCTTTTTCAATTTTTCCTTTAGTATCCAATACAGTTCCTTGAATTCGCGTTCCCCAAGTGTGATCCATTAAATAATTACCAAGCGCACTTGAAAACCCACCAAGCCCTTGAGGAGAAGCCTCTGAGGTAGAGTTCATCAATATTTGTGTTGAACCTATTGTCGAAGCATTAAGGAAAACAATTTTAGATTTAATTATTTCTTTCTTTTTTGTCTTTGTATTAACAATTCGCACGCCTGTTACACGTTTTGTTTTTGGATCATATTCAAGTGATGACACTACAGCATTTGCCTGAATTGTAAGGTTTCCAGTTTTTGCCGCAGCTGGAAGCGTCACACTAACAGAAGAATAATAGGCACCGAAAGAGCATCCACCTACACACTGATCCCGGTAATGACAAGCCTCGCGGTCCTGATCCGGTTTTGCTTGGGTAATATTTGCAGAACGCCCAATAATAAGATTACGATCTTTAAAGTTATCTTCAATACCTTTTTTAACGATTTTTTCAGCATAATTAAGTTCCATCGCAGGCATAAATTCACTATCAGGCAGCTGCGGTAAGTTTTCATATGATCCCTGTACGCCTATAAATTTTTCAACATATGAATACCATGGTGCAATATCTTTATAGCGGATCGGCCAATCAATACCGTGTCCATCCTTTTTGTTGGCTTCAAAATCTAGGTCACTCCAGCGATAAACCTGACGCCCCCAAACTAGTGATTTTCCACCAACAGCACCGGGCCTTGCCCACATAAATGGATTCTTACTGTTCTTATCATAAGGCCAATCTTTTTCTTTCGCGAAAAAGTGCGGATTTAAATTTGAAACAAATGCTGAGTTTAGGCCATATTCTTTTTTTCTTTCCCCAGGAAGTGCTTGGTTACCGAATGGACGGTCCCATGGTTCAACAAACTCATTGGTATAACTTTCTTTATGAGTTGTTGGCTCCCCTCTATCAATTACAAGAACTTTTAACCCTGCTTCGCAAAATTCTTTTGCAGCCCAACCCCCACTTGCGCCAGAACCAACAACAATCACATCAAATTCTTCACCATTTTTCATTTTTTATCTCTCCGAATTATCAATTGCGAACAACATATTCAGCTCGTGTAGTGCTTCCCAAGCTTACTAAAATCTACACTACCATCATAAGTGCCAGGAATTGGGTCATAAATAAGTTCATTTTTGACACCAACTTCTGATGTATAATAACCAAGAATAGTAAGACTTTTCAGTTGATCAAAGAAATCTCGACCTTCAAGAGGACGATTACCCCACAAAGCATAGTCATTATGCAGCACTGAAACGCGGCCACTTTCACCACCGCGTTTTCCATCACTAATCGTACCTGCAACATTTTGCTCAAGGTCTTCAAGAGTAACTATTTGTTGATCAGCAGTACAATCTAAAAAACCGTTATTAAATGAAGTTTTACAGTGATGATCCATATTACGTAATCCATAAATGAATTCTTTTTTATCTTCATCTGTATACCAATCGGATACCATCATATCGATAAATTCGGGTACACCCGCAGCGGCAGCACCGGGTGTACTAGTTTCAGGAAGAATAAGCTCCGCTAGAATATTTATCATTTTACGCTCGAGAGTATTTAAAAAACTTTTTTTATTTAATTTTTCATGTGTCTCAGCGCTTTCAGAATAGGCAGAAACCGCCAATATGATGGGTGAAGATGCTGCTAAACCCAGAGCAAGAGCTGTTCCTTGGATAATATGCCGTCGATTTAATTTTTGGTTCATTAAACTCTCCTCAGCAGATAATAAGGGTAGAGTATATAAACACTCTTCCCACTCATTATTTATTATAATACTATAAAACTTAGATAATATTAGCAATTTCATAGTGACTTCAAATTACTTTTATAGAGATACTTAATATTTAATTTCGAAAAAAGTATTTTGAAGCTTAGTGTTGCAATTCTTTCGTTAGAGATTAGAAATAATTCTTAGACATTAAAGTTTTCCAATTATTGATACATCTTCACCAGAATGGTAACCTTTGTCTGCCCATCCCTTCTCATCATATTCGCTCATACATTGGTCAGCTAATGCAATCATTTCATCCATTTCACCGGACCCAGTTGCACTAAATAATGCAGTCATACGAATGATTTCATGGTTCCCAGCATAATTACGCTCGTACAACTCATGACGTCCACCAAACTCGGTACCAATCGCGTCCCAGAGTAATTTCATAATTTTTATACGTTCTCTGTGGCCCATTCCATTAGAACCACGAACATATTTTGCTAAATACTTATCAATCTCTGGGTTTTCAAAATCTTTGTTACTGGATGGTAGATAAATTAATCCAGACGCAACAATTTTTTCAATAATTGCTTTAATCTGTGGATATGCTTCAGTTGAAAAAATTCTGTAAGCTGAAGCAGCTTTCGCACTTGGTAAAACAGCGTCTCCAACCCACTTATCTGGCGCGCCACACATTGCATCCGTTAGAGACCAAAATAAATTACGCCAACCCACAACTTCTCCTAAAAGGACCTGAACACTACGAAAAGAATCTGTGCCAGAAGCCCGTAATGCTTTAGTTAAAAGGCCTACCATAAAATCGAGTTTCACTGACATTCTAGTTGCCCCTTGGAATGTATATCCGTTGACAAATCCAGATTTTGGATAGAATTTTTTAATCATGTCAATATCGCGGTGAACAAAAACATTTTCCCAAGGAATAAACGCATTATCAAACACAAATATAGCATCATTTTCATCGAACCGTGAACTTAGCGGATAATCAAAAGGGGATCCTGTAGCTGCTGCCGCCAATTCGTAAGATGGGCGACAAATTAATTTTATTCCAGGCGTCCGCATATCAGCTATAAACATGATAGCCATGGATGGATCATTAATCTCAGCAGACATGTTTTGACCAAGAAAGTTATAATGCGTTAGTGCCGATGAGGTAGCAACAACCTTAGCCCCAGAAACGTATATCCCTGCGTCAGTTTCTTTATCAATTGATATATAAACATCTTTGACATCATCAGCAACTTTATCCCTATCTATGGGTGGATTAACTAATGCGTGATTAATAAAAGGAACTGCTTCTTGTGATCGACCATACCAATGCCGGGCGTTGTCAGAAAATTTTCCATAAAAATCAGAATTTGCCCCAAGAGTATTTGTGAAACTAGCTTTATAATCAGGTGTTCTTCCCATCCAACCGTATGTCATCTTAGCCCATTCTTTGATGGCATCACGCTGAGCAAATAAATCATCACCATTCTTAGCATAACGAAAAAAGCGGTGAGTATACCCCCCTGAACCTGTATCTGTTTCACAGGTCAGGATGTCTTTTGTTTTCTTGTCGTGCAAAGCATCATATAGCCGTGAAATTGAGTATGCTGAATTCCGAAATGCTGGATGTGTGGTCACATCCTTGACCCGCTCACCATATATATAAACCTCTCTATCATCTTGCAAAGATTTGAGATATTCTTTACCAGTAAATGGGCGCTTTTTTCCTTCTAGTATTTTTTCTGGCGCATCGTTATTCATTTTCAAAACTTTCTTAAATTTTATCCCACTGACTAAGGTGAAAAAGTAAATTAATAATTATAAAGATATTCTATTTTTTATCATTTAATAAATTAGCACTCGAAATATAGTTTTTGTATATATTTAATGTTTGTAAATTGTGCTCGTGAAGGTATGTACACAATTCTTTTGATTTTCTATTTACCGCAAGATCAAAGATATTAGTATGCTCATCACAAGCGCTTACTGATTTTACTTTTTCGTATAGCTTATTTTGTGACTTATTAGATGTAACATAACTACAAAACCTAAAGCTAAACGACCTGTAGCGGTCTAGGTTCTCTTCAATCATGCTATAAGTCTTCAATGCGACTTTATTTAACGAGCCAGAAACCAAAGAAGCATGGAATTTACGATGGTTATCTATCCAATCCCTATTTGCGGAATAATCAGCAGCGGGATCAAATGGCTGTTTCTTTTTTAATCGATAATGACTTAAAATTAAATTATCTTCCCAGTTATCGTCCCTTGAAGATAAGGACTCATTTATCAACATTTTTTCAATAGTATTCTTAAGGGTAATAAGGTTGCTTACATCCTTAAGACTGATCTCAGATGCATAAAACCCTCTCTGATACCTAAACTCTACTATATTTTCGGCGCAAAGTTGAAATAAAGCCTCTCTAATAGGCGTCCTACCCGCGCCAATTAACTCCATTATCGCTTCAATTTGTAATTTCTGGCCTGGTGGAAAATCAGAATTTATTAACATTGCACGCAATGTAACATATGCGCTTGAATTTTTATTTGCAGTTTGATCAATCACATGCGCAATTTTTGAATTTTTTATACTTTCCTCCTTTTGTTTTCAATAACCAGTAAATAGCCTTTATAATACAAATTTTATCAATCAACTGACACATGTCAAATAAAATATATATTTGACATAAAATATATATTTTTATAGTGTCGTTAAAAATAATTCCAGATTTTTTGATTAAATCTGATCAAAATAGTTTACTTATAAGGAAGAAATAGAGTGATAAACCCAGGCGAACTAAAAAATAAAGTTTTTGATAAGGAAGTAGCACTTCAGAAGGATAAAACTGATCCAACATCCTACCTGACAAGTATGTTTGAATTACCAAGTGATATTATCTATCTATGTGGAAACTCATTAGGAGCAATGCCAAAAACTGTTCCACAAAAGATGAGCGAAGCCCTTAACCCAGGCTGGAGTTCCGGATTAATTACCAGTTGGAATAATCTTGGATGGCATAGGCTTCCTTTAACACTAGGGGATAGATTAGCGCCTTTAATGGGAGCCGAATGTGGAGAAGTGATTGTTGCAGATTCTGTATCTGTGAATTTATTTAAAGTTTTAATTGCAGCAATAAAAATGCGTCCAGGACGGAAGAATGTTGTAAGCGAAGCAAGCAATTTTCCATCAGATGTTCATGTAATCAAAGGAGCCCTGCAAAATTTCTTTCCAGATATGGAATTAAAACTTGGCGAAGAGAGTGACCAAGATATTTTAAATTATATAAATGAAAATACAGCTGTAGTTTGCCTTACCCATGTAAACTATAAAACAGGTAGAATTCGCAATATGCAAAAAATTACTAATGCTGCTCATGAAGCAGGCGCATTAATAATTTGGGATTTATGTCACTCTCTTGGAGCCGTCCCCGTTGATTTAAACGCTCATAACGTTGATTTCGCCGTTGGTTGCACTTATAAATATCTTAATTCAGGTCACGGTAGCCCGGCTTATATGTTTGTAGCTGAAAGAAATATCCAAGATGCCCCGAACAGTCTTTCTGGGTGGCACGGACAAATGAAACCATTTGATTTTGATATATCATTCACAGAATCCGATACAATAGAAAAATTTCGTTCTGGATCTCCCCCTCTTCTTGCGCATCTTCCTATTGAAGAAAGCATTAAAATATATGAAACGATTGAGTTTTCCGAACTTCGTAAAAAATCTCAAGGTCTTACTCAATATTTTATCGAGTTGGTAGAGGGACAGTGTAAGGGTATGGGATTAGAACTTATCAGTCCAAGAAATGCAGAAGAAAGGGGCAGTCAAGTTTCATTCACGCATCAAGATGGTTACCCCGTTATGTCAGCTTTGATCGACCATAAAGTTATAGGTGATTTTAGAGCTCCTAATATTATTAGATTTGGTTTCTCAGCACTTTACAATACCTACGAAGATGTTTGGAAGGCTGCCAATATACTTTCAAATATTCTAAAAAAAGAAATTTGGAAAGAAGCAAAGTATTCCGTACGAAAAGAAGTTACTTAAATGAAGAATGCCATAGTAGTTTTGATGGGGTATTATAAAGTAGTTTAATTGGAAAATAAAATGATCGAAGAAAAGGTGCTTATTGATAAGGCCAAACCACGGGGAAAATATCCCCACTTGAAACGTGCAGGTGATTTTATATTTGTTTCTGGCGTATCATCTCGCCGCAAGGACGGTACTTTCGAAGGCGCGATTGCAGATGAAATGGGCAACGTAGTTCTGGATATAGGAAAACAGACCCGTGCTGTGCTTAACAATATTAACGATATTTTAAAATCGTCTAATGCGAGCCTTGACGATGTAGTTGATTTATCGACATTCCTTGTCAATATAAATGACTTTAAAGGTTACAATGAAGCATACGCTGAATTTTTTGATTATGGAGGACCCACTCGGACTACAGTAGCAGTAGACCAACTTCCACACCCATTAATTTTAATAGAAATCAAGGTTACCGCATACAAGCCACTTTAATTTTATCCCTATATGAGAAGGAGAAAAATATGTCTATGATGCCACCATTCAATTTAATGAAATGGATAGAGGATAATGCGGATAAACTCCAACCTCCAGTCGCTAATCATCAGTTTTACAAGGAGCAGTGGGAAAATTTTGTTATAATGATTGTTGGCGAAAATGCTAGGCCAGATTATCACGATGACCCTGGGGAAGAATTTTTTTATCAGATAAAAGGTGATCTCACATTACGTCTTATTGATCCATTAACGCGAAAACGTGAAGATGTGATTGTAAGGGAGGGTGAAATGTTTTTACTGCCGGCACATACTCGCCATTCACCACAAAGACCGGCCAATTCAGTCGGTCTTGTTATCGAAAGATATCGTCAACCTGGCGAAATTGATGCATTAGAATGGTATGACGAGAATGGATTTATTGAGTTTCGTGGTGAGTTCACCATTACAGATATAGAAAAAGATCTTGGCGACGTAATTGAAACTTGGAAAAAATGGGCTCAAGATCCTGAGCGAACCATTCCAACAACTTATCGTGCCGGAAGATTGGCAGAGTGAGCGCATCATTAACAGATGAAGATAAAGCTTGGTCATCAAAACTAACTTATATTCTGGCCGCAGTTGGCTCCGCCGTTGGTGTTGCTAATATTTGGAGGTTTTCATATGTCGTAGGAGAAAATGGAGGCGGTGCATTTGTCTTTATTTATTTAGCTGCAGTATTATTATTGGCAACACCAATATTGATAGCTGAACTGTTAATTGGTCGCCGTGGGCATGCGAGCCCGCCTTTGGCCATATTAAAAGTTGCTAAAGAAGCCAGAAAAAGCTCAAAGTGGAAATATATGGGCCTCGTCGGTGTTTTTGTATCTATAATCGTTTTTTCAATATATTCAATCATTGGTGGTTGGACACTTGCGTACAGTATGAAAGCTGCAACTGGCTATTTTGCTGGGCAAGATGCCGCTACAATACAAAGTTTTTTTGGTTCCCTTACTTCAGATGTTTTAGTTATATTCAGTTGGTCTAGTTTATTTCTTCTTATAACGCTTTGGATATCCTCTAACGGTATTAAAGGCGGTATTGAAAAGGCCGTTAAAATATTAATGCCACTTCTATTTCTTATGATGATCTGCCTTGTGATTTATTCTGCTATTTACGGTGAATTCATGAGAGCATTAATCTATTTGTTTACACCTGATTTTTCCAATGTAACTGGCAGTACGGTAATCCAAGCATTTGGCCAAGCATTTTTTTCACTAGGAGTTGGAGTAACCAACGCTATGGCTTATGGTGCTTATATTAGTAAAAAAACCTCTATCCCTCAATCATCCTTAATTATTGCTGGTGCGGATACAACAATTGCCATTCTTGCTGGATTAATCATTTTTCCAATTATTTTTGCGTTTAATATAGAGCCAACAGAGGGAACTGGGCTCGCTTTTATTGCTTTACCAATTGCCTTTAGTGGGATGAGTGGTGGCTTCTTGTTTGGTGCAGTATTCTTTCTTTTATTATTTTTTGCGGCACTTACCTCTGCGATAAGTATGATGGAACCTGCTGTTTCATGGATAGGAGATAAAACTGGCTGGACTAGAAAAAAATCCGCCTATTTTTCAGGTTTTTTAAGCTGGATATTGAGCATACTATCCGTACTTTCATTTGGTATTCTATCCGGGTATTATCCGTTGGATTTTATTAGTGTTTTTGAAGGAAAAACTTTCTTTGAGGTTTTTGATTATATGGTTTCATCTGTAATGATGCCCCTGGGTGGCATATTTATCGCCGTGTTTGCTGGGTGGACCTTAAATAAGAGTATTACACAAGATGAGTTTTCAATTGCTCATGGAGTTGTTGGCTATAAAGTTTGGCGCTTCTTGCTGAGATACTTTGTACCCGTTCTTTTACTAATAGTTATGATTACAAGCCTTTAATAATTAGCATTATGGAGAAATTAAAATGGATGTAATTAAACACCCAAAAAATATTTTTAATACTTTTATAATATTATCAACAGTATTTTTATATGGGTGTTCAAATCCAAATGAAGACATACAACTTTTAAATGCTGAGAAAAGACCAAATATACTACTTATAGTAGCTGATGACTTAGGTTATGCTGATTTAGGTGCTTTTGGTGGAGAAATTAATACACCAAACATAAATAGTATAGCTGATGACGGTCTATTGATGACTAATTTTTATACTGCTTCCACCTGCTCGCCTACACGCGGTATGTTACTCACTGGAACTGATCATCATCTTGTCGGGTTAGGAAATATGAATGGCCGTTTGGATACTAACCAATTAGGTAAAAAGGGCTATGAAACATATCTTAATGAACAAGCAGTAACGGTATCAAGTTTACTTAGAGATAGTGGTTATCATACATATATGACAGGTAAATGGCACTTAGGATATGAACCAGAGTTTCAACCACAGAGCCGTGGGTTTGAAAAATCATTTGTTTTATTACAAGGAGGAGCAAGCCATTTTAACGATCGTATTGGTGTTTCTCAAGGTTATTCAGCTGACTATATAGAGAATGGTAAGCAAGTTATATTACCTGATAATTTTTACTCTTCTAATTTTTACACAGACAAAATGATTAATTATCTTAAGGAAGATATCAATGACGATAAACCATTTTTTGCTTATCTTGCTTATACTGCACCTCATTGGCCATTGCAGGTTCCAGATGAAGACATGAACCTTTATAAGGGCTACTACGACCTGGGATACGAGCATGTGAGGCAAAATCGCATTGAAAAACTAAAAAGGCTCGGAATTATAGATGAAACTACAATAGCAAGTATGGCCCCTGATTACATTAAAGATTGGAACAGCTTATCTAAAGAAGACAAAAATCTTGAGATAAAGAAAATGGAAATATTTGCTGCTATGGTTGATAATCTTGACCGAAACGTAGGGCGCGTAATTGAATATTTAAAAAAAACAGGCCAGTATCAAAATACATTTGTCTTTTTTATGTCCGATAACGGAGCAGAGGGTAACGATGTCAGTCAAATTCCTGGTAATAAAGAATGGCTCGTCGAAAGGTTTGACAACAGTCTTGAAAATATGGGTAAACGAGATTCTTATATTTATCAGGGCGCTGAATGGGCTAGAGTTAGTTCAACACCATATCGTGATTTTAAAACGTTTGTTTCTGAGGGGGGTATAAAGGCTCCAGCGATTTTAAAGTATCCTGGAATTTCTTACAAAGGCGCTATTGATAGGGAGATATTAACAGCAAAAGATATTACGCCAACTTTTCTTGAGCTAGCGGGTGTCACACATCCAGGCACAGAATATAATGGGAGAAAAGTATATCCACTTTCAGGTAAGTCGGCGCTTCCTCATCTAAATAACATGAAGGAAGAAATACATAGTTCTGAGGATTTACATGCTTGGGAATTCTTAGGAAGACAAGCTGTAAGGAAAGGCAATTGGAAAATGAAACTACAAGACCAGCCATACGGACAAGGGGAGTGGGAACTTTATAATATTTCAGAAGACCCAACAGAAAATAACAACTTATCTGCCGAGTATCCTGCAAAAATAAAAGAGCTAAAAGATGACTGGGAAGAATATAAAGTTAAAAATAATATAATAATGCCTATAAATGGCGAAAATACATATGCTCTACCCAATTAGCCTTTAAGAGGCTCACGGCCCATAGTAGAACACAGCGGGGCCTTTCCAAAATTAGTGTCTAGCTCTGCATTCATGGCGTATTCAAGTGCTTCAGCTTTTTCCATTGAATTTATTGCAGTCAGGGCGCTCACACCACCAACGGCTGTAAGAAAATTTCTTTTATTCATCATTTATTCTTAATATTTTGAAACAACCATTAAGACTGTAACACAGCTTTTATAAAATTCAATTTGTTACAGATGATCAGTTTTTTAGTAGAATTTTATGGACGATCATAATTTTATACTGTTATAGTAATAACATTAATAACCTTATAAAAGGATAAGCTGTGTTAAAAAAAGCTGACAATCAAATGCTAACACAAGTAGGTGAAGGCACACCAATGGGTAACCTATTAAGACGGTTTTGGATGCCCGTTCTTTTAGAGGAAGAAATTTGTGACCCAGATGGTCCTCCAGTTCGAGTGCGTATACTTGGAGAAGATCTCGTCGCGTTTAAAAATACTGATGGTAAAATAGGTATTATAGATGCCCATTGCCCTCATAGACGTGCAGGTATGTTTTTTGGTCGAAATGAAGAGTGCGGATTAAGATGTGTATACCATGGTTGGAAATTTGATGTAGATGGAAATTGTGTTGATATGCCTTCCGAACCGGAAGAAACAGATTTTAAACAAAAAGTAAAAATTAAATCATACCCTGCACTCGCAAAAGCTGGAGCGGTATGGATATATATGGGACCACCCGAATTAAAACCAGAATTTCCTGACTTTGAATGGGCACATTTACCCAAAGAGCGTCTAATTGTTACAAAACGCTTAACCGAATGTAACTGGGTTCAAGCATTGGAAGGTGGCCTTGACTCAAGTCATATTTCATATCTCCATCGTAATTTAGAAGATTTAAAACCTCAGGCAATAAAGAAAAAGGACAACCTTAGCGTTAATTATGCAGCTAACGATCGCCATCCAGTATTTTTTATTGATGAAACAAAATATGGTCATCGTATTAGTGCAAGACGGAATGCAAATGCTGATGATTATTACTGGCGTATTACGCAATTTATGGTTCCTTTTCATACTCTGATTCCTCCACAAATAAAAACAGGCCGAGATTCAGATAAGCACAGTTACGCTGGTCACGTATGGCTTCCCATTGATGATGAAAAATGTTGGACTTTTTCCTTTAATTGTAATCCAAGCCGAGAATTAGATGAGCAAGAGCAAGAAATTTACCATCCTCGCACAGGCATGTGGGGACCAATTGATGAAAATTACATACCGTTAGCAAATAAAGCTAATGATTATTTAATCAGTAGAGAAGTTCAAAAAGATTATAATTACACTGGAATTATTGGCATTCCCAATCAGGATGCTGCTGTTCAGGAAAGTATGGGTCTAATTTGTGATCGTACTAATGAAAGACTTGGAACTAGTGACAAGGCAATAATTGCATTCAGAAAACGTTTGTTAAAAATGGCAAAGGAACTTGAAAAAGGAATTGAACCATCCGAAGCTTCAATGAATGATGCCTACAACATCAGATCGGCAACCTATCTAGCTAACAAAGAAATATCAATCGCTGATGGTTCGGAGTGGTTAACCAAAATAAAATAGGATCGCTTTACTTAATGTGAATTAGACCCTTCAGCACCAATCCCAGTCATAGACCTGACAAATTGTTTATCAAACCTGGATTTTTCTTCTACAGCATTGATACTTTTATCCGTTACAGAGAAGAACCATGTAGCTAAAAATGCAAGACTTATAGAATAAATAGCAGGATAAATAGAGGGGAAAATAGGATCAGTGTTACCAAAGATATCAACCCAAACTATCGGCCCAAGAACCACCAGTATAACTGAAGTGAACAATCCCAATGACCCTCCTATAAGCGCTCCTCTAGTTGTTAAGCCCCGCCAGAACATAGATAGAAATAACACGGGGAAGTTTGTACTAGCTGCAATAGCAAATGCCAATCCAACCATGTAGGCAATATTTTGTTTTTCAAATAAAATACCCAAACTTATAGCAATAAGACCCAAGATAACTGTTGTAATCTTGGAAACTCTTATTTCGTTTTTCTCATTCGATTTACCTTTTTTGAAGACATTTGCATATAAATCATGTGAAACAGCAGATGCACCCGCTAAAGTTAGTCCAGATACAACTGCAAGTATAGTTGCAAACGCGACAGCTGAAATAAAGCCAAGAAAAATATCTCCTCCTACAGCCTTTGCCAGATGAATTGCAGACATATTATTACCACCCAAGAGCCCCCCAATTGGATCAAGGAATTCAGGGTTTGTTGATACTAAAACAATTGCACCAAAACCAATTACAAACGTAAGTATATAAAAATAACCAATAAAGCCTGTTGCATAGAAAACTGATTTACGTGCTTCCTTAGCATCTGAAACCGTAAAGAACCTCATCAATATATGTGGAAGGCCAGCTGTACCGAACATCAAGGCGAGCCCTAATGAGATCGCATCAATAGGATTAGAGATGAACCCTCCAGGGGCCATAATATCAATACCGTTTTCATGCACTTCAACCGCTTTAACAAAAAGTGCCTCAAAGCTAAAACTAAACATCTTAAGGACCATAAATGCCATAAATGTAGCTCCTGAAAGTAACATAACTGCTTTTATAATTTGCACCCAAGTTGTAGCAAGCATTCCTCCAAATGTTACATAAAGTATCATGAGTAATCCAACACCCATAACAGCAGTATTATAATCTAAACCAAATAGAAGTTGAATTAATTTACCCGCCCCAACCATCTGTGCGATTAGGTATATCAACACCACCATCAAACTCCCAATTGCAGATAGTGAGCGAATAGGTTTTTGTTTCAATCTATAAGATGCCACATCGGCAAATGTATACTTGCCCAGATTACGCAGACGTTCCGCTATCAAAAACAAGATGATTGGCCAACCAACCAAAAATCCAATAGAATATATAAGACCATCAAATCCAGAAGCAAAAACTAATGCAGAAATACCCAAGAATGAAGCAGCCGACATGTAATCTCCAGCTATAGCTAGGCCATTCTGAAAGCCAGTAATATTTCCACCTGCAGCATAGAAATCTTTAGCTGACTTTGTTCGTTTCGAAGCCCAGTATGTAATGAATAACGTTCCAACTACAAACAATACGAACATACTGATGGCAGTGAAGTTGACCGGTTGTTTTCTAGCCACCCCAACTATGACATCAGCAGCAACAGAACGTTGTAAGCAAAGTAAAAATATTAATAGGTAAATTACTTTTTTCATTTCAAACTTTCTTCTATAATCTCTCTGGTAAGCTTATCAAATTCACCATTAACTCGTTTTACATAGACGCCGGTAAGAATAATAGAAAAAATAATTATAAATAAGCCCATGGGTATACCTATGGTAGTTACCATTCCTTCCGCAACAGGTATTCCAAGAAACTTTGGATAGAATGCTATAATAAGAATGAATGCGAAATAAACTATTAAAATAATAGCTGTTAAAAACCAAGAGAAAGTATTTTTTCTTTTGACAAGTTTTTGAAATTTTGGATTTTTTTGAATACTACTATATCTATCAATGATTAACACAAACAATCCTTCCAATTGCAATTAAGGCCTGATTTGCAGGCAGACAAGTATAAGCTACTTTTATGTAAATAAACTAATGATATATTTTAGAGTAGAACAAGGCATGCCGAGGCACGCCTTGTTTTTAAATCCTTAATTAAAAATATTAATTAGAATTCATACACTACATCAATATAACCATATCTAACCATTGCATTGTGCAAACCCTTAAAAAAGTTCAAATTTTCATCAGCAAGTGGTGGTGCCTTACCAAAAGCTTTATACCCTTCATCAGATATCTCCATCAACACTACACAGAAAAAAGTCTATAAAAATTTGAACGTTTCGCATGTCTTTCTTCTCGGGTTAGCGAGATAAATTTTTAATTTATTGTTGACTTTGCTATCTAATGAATAGGGTTGAGATGATCGTCCCCACCCTGTATATGTGTTAAAAAGAAAAATTCATATATGAGTAAGTAGCAATGAGTGATATTACGAGAAGGAACTTCGTCAATGGTACTTTAATGGCTGCTGGGGCGTCTGTGCTTCCTATGGTCGGCACTGGCCAAGCAGTTATGGCTGCACTCACACCGTCCTATTATCCACCCACTCGGACCGGACTGCGCGGCAGCCACCCAGGATCAAACGAACACGCTCACGCTCGCGCATGGGGTGGGCAGTCGAATTCGGGAGCACCCACGGCTTTGAACGAAGAATACGACCTCGTCGTAGTCGGAGGTGGTATCAGTGGGTTAGCGGCCGCTTACTTTTACCAACAGGAGTATGGAACAGACAAAAAAGTACTCATCCTCGATAACCACGACGATTTTGGCGGCCACGCTAAAAGGAATGAACATAATATTGATGGTGACATACGAATAGGGTTTGGTGGATCAGAGTCCTTGGAAGGTACGCGTGACTATGATGAGGTCATGTTAAATCTTTTAAAAGATATCGGCGTTGATTTGGAATTATTTAGTGAAGCCTATGATGTCGATTTTTATAAAAGACATAATTTAGGGGCTTCCACCTATTTCAACAAACGAATATTTGGGGAAGATAAAGTCGTAAAGCATCCTTTTTGCGGTTACCCCGCATTTATCGAAGGACTTTTACGTTCAAAATTACCGATGGAAAAGGCCGTGGAACAAACCCCTTTGAGTAAAAAAGGTAAAGAACAATTGATGCGCGTTTTAAAAGGCGGTGAACATGTGATTGATATCCCCAAAGAGGATTTAAAAGAGTACATTCACACTCATTCCTATTTTGATTATTTGACCAATACTTTAGGTGTTGATGATCCACTTGTTTTAAGAATGGCACGACATACTTCTATTGATTATACCGAGGGTGGTACAGACACCCTGAGCATTGCTGAAGTGCTAGAAAGTGGGCCACTAGGCATTGATCCCTCGATTTCGTGGAAAAATGCAATTGGCGATGGCTCAGACCAAAAATATTTAAGAAAAGAAGGCGACACGTTTTCATTGAAAGACCCTTATATTCATCATTTTCCTGATGGGAACGCCACCATTGCACGTTTGCTTGTAAAAAAAATGATCCCAAACGTTGGCTCAGGAACAAATGCACAAGAAATTATATTATCGAAATTCAATTACGACGAGCTTGATAAACCAAGCAATAATGTGCGAATTAGGTTAAATAGCACAGTTGTGAATGTAGTCCACGACGGCCCCCCTCATAATGCAAGCGGCGTTTATATAAATTATATTAACAATAATAAAACCTATCAGATCAAAGCAAAAGGGGTCGTGATGGCGTGTTATAATATGATTATTCCTCATATAGTCCCAGACCTTCCCCAAGATCAATATGTCGCCCTGCGGAGCCTCAACAAAGTACCGTTGCAATTATCTACTATTGGTGTCAGAAACTGGAGAGGCATGAAAGAATTAGGCATCGGCATGGTCATGTGTCCAGGCAACATGCATCAGGCCGTCAACTTGGACTTTCCAGTAAGTATTGGTGATTATGAATATACTAAATCGCCAGACGATCCGTGTATTCTACATATGAGAAGTGCACCCCTTGGCGAAACCATTGGTGCGCCAGCAATTGAACAGTTCAAAGAAGTCAGGTACCGAATGCTTGGCCTTACATTTGATGATTACGAACAAGAAATTAGAGAACATTTGAGTGGTATGCTCCCAAAAGAACTTTTTAATTTTGATAGGGATGTGCAGAGCATAATGGTAAATAGGTGGGCACATGGCTATTCATACGGTGACCCGGGTGATATTGGACGACAACCATTCGGCCGAATTACCATCGCCAATAGCGACGCAAACGATACCTCGCTTGTGCAAAGTGCAATCGGACAAGCTTACCGTGCCGTTAAGGAACAAATGTGATAATAATAATTATCAGCATTTTTAAGTGTCTCCCTATAACCATTTCCTTTTGGAGTGTCTTGGCCGACTTTGCCTCAGGAACACATCAGAACTCTTAACTGAATATTCTGGTGAAGATACAACCAAGTGCCAACAATATTTTCAGTGTTCCGCCTGAAGACCTTGTTGACATAAAAATTGATACGATATAGCGTATCAAAAAAACATCTTTAAGGGTTTAATTGTTTTAATAAACAATCTATAAATTATCATTCTTATTCGTGTTTACTCGAGTGTGAAAATGGATAAATTTGCAACGCACGGATCTGTATATAATTAATAAAAAGGTCATTTTATGGAATTTTTGCTAGCCATTTATAATATTGCAGCCAGTATACTTAGTGAAACTGTTGGAATATTTTATGAGAGCTCAATATTTATTTTGATTGGATTATTATTTTCAGGGATCATGCATGAATTTATCCCTATGAAACTGATTACTAAAAATCTGGGACAAAAGGGTATTAAAGGTATTTTCTGGGCTACCATACTCGGAGCACCACTACCACTTTGTTCATGTAGCGTGCTTCCTGCTGCTGCAACGCTCAGAAAAAAAGGAGCTTCAAAAGCTGCAACAGCTTCATTCATCGTTTCCGTACCTGAAACAGGTGTTGATTCCGTGATCATTTCCTACGGCTTGCTTGGACCAGTCATGGCAATCTACCGTCCCATTGCAGCCATTGTGAGTGCTATCGCTGCCGGCCTTGCCTGTGCTTTTCTTACCCGCGATGAAAAAGATCAAGACCCACTTACCAATAACGATAAAAAACAACTTGAGGAGTTAACGAAGCATCAGCATGGTCATTCCCATCATGATCATGATCATGATGAACTTTCAGAGTCTAAAAATATAGGATTAAAGCAAAAAACCAAAGGTGTATTCGAATATGGTTTCGGCCCTATGCTGGATGACATTGCTTTCTGGATTGTAGTTGGTCTAATGATTACCGGTGTAATGTTAGCCCTAGTGCCAGATAATTTCTTTTTCTTCGGTGACAGTTTATTAGCTAGCATCCTCTCTATGTTGATAATGGTATTGATAAGTGTACCACTTTATACATGTGCCAGTATGTCCACACCCGTAGCTGCGGGGTTAATCGTTAGTGGTCTTTCACCAGGAGCCGCACTTGTTTATCTTCTAACGGGACCCGCTACCAGCATTGCAACCATAAATATTGTTGGGAAAATGCTTGGCTACAGAGTGATGTGGGCGTATTTGTTATCGATAATTATTGTGGCCATATGCTTTGGTTTAATGCTTGATTTCTTTGCAGCAGACATTGTCAGAGCAAGTGCCGTCGTTGCCCTAAACAGTGCGGACAGTACTTTCTGGATGATTGTGAAAACGGCTGCGGCAATTATATTCTCAGTTCATGTACTTTTCAGCTTCGGACGTAAAAGTTATCGCGCCCCTGTTCAGGACTTAAAAAACCAAGCTATCACCGTAGCTAACTTTTTAAAAACGCATCAAAGGAAACTGGTAAGCCCTGGCGCTTTAGCACTCGTTTTGGCACTTTACCCATTTTATACTTTGCAAGTGCCACCAGGCAATCAGGGAATGATACTGAGGTTTGGTGAAATTATAGATAGGAATTTATCGCCCGGGTTTTATTTTAGACTGCCATCCCCCATCACAGAAACGGTAGTTATTGATACTGAAAATGTGCGGCAAATATCGATTGATGAAAGTTTGGGTGGTTTTACAACGGGTGGGGAACGAGTAAATTCGTATGAAAATTCAAACACATATTTGACAGCTGATGAAAACGTACTGTTAATTAAATCCGTAATTACATATGAAATTAATGATATCTATAACTATCATTTTTTTAGTGAGAAAAATGAAAATCTTTTAATGGATATAGCACGACAGGTTCTAGTTTCAGAAACGGTTCAGCTTCCTATCGATGACGTTTTTACTATAGAACGAGGAAACCTTGAAGCCCGGTTTCGTGACCAACTAAAAAGTAGGGTTGATAAGCTCGAACAAGGGTTTAAGGTACTCGATGCTCGGCTAGTTTATGTGCATGCGCCAAACCGTGTACATGATGCATTTCGCGATGTTGCAAGCGCACTGGAGGATCTGCAACGAGAATTGTTTTTAGCCGATGGAGATGCAATTTCGATGCTCAACGAAGCAAAAGGAAATTCAGAAACAATTAAAGCAACTGCAAGTGTTGTTGCGGCAAGGGAACTCGCATTTGCGAAAGGCCGGGCTGCCGCATTTAAACCGCTTTCTGAAGTTCATCAAGCCTATCCATATCTGACAGAAAAAAGACTGCAGATGGAGGCTCAGGAAAAATGGCTGATTTTACCGACACTTTACCTCAACGGCTTAAAGAACTCTGACGGCGTTGATTTATGGCTAGACCCCAGTGCAGAAGACGTCGTCCGATTTAAATTTAAGGATTAATGGAAAGATAGTTTAAATGAACAAAAAAAGAACAATAATATTAATATCAGTTTTGATAGCATCTTATCTATCCACATCATTCTTTGTGGTAAATGAGGCGGAATATAGCATTGTGACCCGCTTCGGAAGAACTATTGCCGTTCATGACGAACCCGGCTTAAATCTTAAACTTCCCATCCCATTTGAACGCGTTGTTCGCTTCGATAAAAGAAATATGTATCAAATTATACCGGAAGAAGAGTTTTTAACGTCGGATAAAAAGAACATTATTGTTTCGTCTTTTCTAACTTGGTACATTGTCGATCCAGAGAAGTTTCTCACGTCGCTTAGAACCCGCGCCGCCGCAGAGGCCCGCATAGAAAATCTTGTAAAATCTCTATTTGGTGCTTCACTTGGTCAAAAACCATTCACTGATTATATCCCAGCCGACATCAATCAAATAAATGACATTCAAGCGGCCGAAAATATTTCAGCAATGGAGCAAAAAATATTTACTGAAGCGTCGAACCTGGTGAGCCGCGACTACGGAATTAATCTTTCGAGCATAGGGGTATCAAAATTTAATTTTCCTGCTCAAAACCTGATTAGTGTATACGCCCGAATGCGTGCAGAACGTGAACGGATTGCCAAATCATATCGCTCAGAAGGAGATGCTGAAGCAACAAAAATTATTGCAAATGCCAGCAGACAGAGTGCAGAAATTATCGCATCTGCAGAAGCAGAGGCAGAAATCGCACGTGGTAATGGTGAGGCTGAAGCGGCTCGTATATATGCGGAAGCATTTAAAGGCAAAGAAGAATTTTATGAATTTTTACGAACCCTTGATGTTTATGGAAGTATAATTGATATGGATACAACAATAATCCTACCGGAAGATTCTCCGTTGCTTGAACTCCTTACTAATCCGCCGCTCAAAAACAGATCGGCGGATAAGTGATGATCAAGAAGATATTATATAGCTTAGGTGCACTTTTCATAACACTTTACGTCGCTTCCGGCTTTTACGCTGTAGAGCCTGAGGAGACAGCTGTCACTTACATCTTTGGCAAAATGATTGATAGAAATATCGAGGCGGGAATTCATTGGAATGTACCCTACCCATTTGGCAGACAGACTGTTAAAAATACCAAGTCGAATTTGTTTCTTTCCCTAGGTACTACAGCGCCTTCTCTGAGAAACTTTACTTTTAGTGGACGAAATTTATGGATGACAGGAGGCGCAAGTTTAGTTGAAATCCAAATTGATATCCAGTATACGATTGCGCAACTGGATTTATATGAAACATCTCATGATAAGCCAGAGTTTTTCCTCGACTTTCTTGCACAAAAAATGCTTACCCGGTCACTGATCGAACAAAGCGTCGATGATATTTTAACCACAGGCCGGCAACTTCTTGGAAGTCAAATCCAGTTGGCTATGCAAGCGGAACTTGACATTTCTAACATAGGGATTCAGATCCAGGATGTTATAGTGAAGTCACTCTCGCCGCCTAACAATGACGGTGTTGCTAACGCTTTCCAAACTGTTCAAAATGCCAATTCAGATCGGTACAAGAGACTTGAGGAGGCAGAGACAAGAAAAGATCAAATGTTATTTAATGCCGAAGCTGAGGCAAATCGAATTAGAAATGAGGGGCTTGCAGATCAATTCACCCGAATAGAAAAAGCCAGGGGTGATACTGTTCGCTTCGCTAGTTTGGCTGAGGAATGGCAAAAGTCCCCTGAAACAATGGAACGAAGAATTTATCTAGAAGAAATGTCAGAAATTTTAAACGGAGTAAAGGTTTATGTTGTGCCAGACAAAAGTAATCAAAATGATACAGTTCAAGTGATAGGTAATTGATAAGTGATTAATCGAATATAATAATATTGACTGTTATAGTATAACATTATATTACTCTTATTAGAAATAATAATAAAGAGAATTAAAATGTCATTATTTTTAAGCATAGTTTCAATGTTACTTGGACCGGTTGTTTATAGTGCCGCAAATTATGTAAAAAATCTTCGTGAAATATTAGATGGCTATATATTTATCACGATCATCTGCCTCGTGTGCTTCCACATTATCCCTGAAGCCTATGAGTTTGGCGGAAACCTTATTATACCATTCATGCTAATTGGGCTGTTATTGCCTGTTACAATGGAATTTTTTTTCCAACGTGCACTAAAGAAGACCCATGTCGTTACATTGATGATTGCCATGTTGGGTCTTGCCATTCACGCATTAATAGATGGCATTTCCCTCTCGCCAGATATTGTTATTCATAGCCATGACCATGGTCATGACCATGGTGTGTTCAATAATCTTTTTGAAAACCATTTGGCACTGGGGGTAATTTTGCACCGATTGCCCGTTGGAATGGCAATCTGGTGGTCAATTCGCCTTTACTTTAGTACGCGCGTCGCCTTAACCGTGTTTACCATTATCACACTTTTTACAACCATCGGATATATGTATACCGCCTTAGTTGTAGATATTCTTAACAGTGCTGCTATCGCCTATTTTCAAGCTTTTGTCGCAGGCTCCCTTCTTCATATCATGAGCATGGGGACTGTTTATGAGCATAAAGCTTTTTCGACAACAAGTGAAACAAAACGAAATCCTGAATGGGCCCTAAGGGTGGGTTGTACCTTAGGTATCATCGCATTCATCGCCGTTTTTTAAGTAGCTTAATTAATTGGGTAAATAAAAATCAAGCAAGCCTGCCGTGCTATTGAGTATTAATTCTCATATAAAACAATAATCCTATACAAAGAACTCTATATAATTGAAGTTTAGTGGCAGCTTTTGGCCTTGTTTATAATGTAATTTGAGAGCCAACCTCCGAGCCAAAACGGCTATTTTTTAGTCCCAAAAAGTTGACTTGTAGCGATTGATTTTATATAGTCTCTGAAGATATTAAAAGAGACAACAATGATAAAAACACTTGATAAAAATTCTTCCATAGATGAAATCATGCTCACGTTAAACGATGATGGTGCGGTAATTATTGCCAATCTAGTCAGTGATAATGTTGTGGACAAAATATCAAAAGAGCTTAGGCCTTATTATGATACGCAGGGTACTAAATTTCAGGATGATTTTAACGGGTATACGACACTAAGACTGTATACCGTACCAGGAAAATCGCGAGCGTCACTAGGATTGCTTGCTCATGAGAAAGTAATGGAAATTATCGGTGCTGTCCTGCTTCCTCATTGCGAAAATTTTCAAGTGGGTAGCAGTACCGCTATTGAAATATATCCAGGGGAAAAAGATCAGGAATTGCACCGTGACGATGATGATTACCCCAAAAGAATTCCCGGGGTTGAATGGCAAGTGAGTGTTTTGTGGGCGTTTGATGACTTTACCAAGGAAAATGGAGCGACAAGGCTAGTGCCAAATAGCCATGATTTGCGCAATATTGAAAACGTTAGGGAAGATGATATTGTCCAGGCAGTGATGCCAAAGGGATCGGCACTTATTTATATGGGAGCAACCATACACGGTGGTGGTGCCAATAAAAGTAACTTACCACGTGGATGTATGATCAGCACCTATAGTCTTGGCTGGCTTAAGCAAGAAGAAAACCATTTTTTGAGCATTCCTCGTGAAGTCGTTGATAGTTATCCAGATCATATCCGTCGATTATTGGGTTATCAGTCCCACGGCAAGAGCCTCGGAACTTATCCCGGCGTTCCAGGGGGTGTATGGCCCGAGGATGACTAATAATTTTAAGGTGGATGTGGACATTGGAATTATGAGTGATATTCAATTCGTTATCACAAAGTCTACATAGATTTTCTAATTTTTCATTCTTTGAATTTTTTGATAAATAAAATAAGCTGCAGAAACGCCTATCAAACTAAAGAAGGAGACAAATAGAAACAGGTACTGATACCCAGAAGCACCTGGATAAGCATCTAAAATTACCCCACCCAAGGTGGGCATAAATATATCTGGCGTGTACGCAACTACTGAAATAATTCCTGTTGCTGTACCGGTCACCGCTAGTGGAACGCTACCTTGTTCCAAGAGGGAAAAATAAGTTCCCCTGAGTGCATAGACAGCAGCCGTAAGAGCGGCGACATTGATTATCAGAAAAGGCAAGAGTGCTTGAGATCCGGGAACAAGACCAAACATTAAAAAACCGGAAGTCATTATGATACAAAATCCTAATATAGCTTTTGCAGGGCCAATTTTATCCGCAAAAAAACCTGCTGCTATGGCAGCAAAAGGCGTGACCCAGTATTTGCCAACTCCAATGGCGCCACCGCCAACCTCACCCAATTCGAAAACTTCAGTCGCATAAGGGGTAAAAAAGATTGTTCCCCACATAGCTGTATTAGTAGCCATTATAATAAGTGCAATCAGCCAAATGATGGGTAATTTCAAAATATATTTGATTTCAGTGATCGTTACTTTTGGCTGCTTTTCGTGGTTAGATATCCCATCCTTCATAACTCGCCAAACTAAAAATGCCAAAACTAAAGTATAAGAAGATATCCAAATAATATTTTCAGAGACTGCCTTATCATCACCTCCGCTATATGCAAAAATTGTCAATAGGACCGTAGTGGAGATCACTTCTGAAATATTTCTTCCTCCCTCAAGTATGCCGTAGGTCTTTCCTTGATCCTCACTCGAGCCCCAACATCGTGTTGCTTTAATCATTGCTGACCATAATATGCCAGCGCTGGTTATGCCCCAAATTCCAAATAATATCAGACAAATTTCAAAAGAAGGTAAAGTGGAGAAAACAAAACCTGCCAGGGCGGTAATCACAAGGGCAGTAGTTATTAGTTTTCGTGGTGAAAAACGATCTGCTAACCATCCTCCTGGAAAATAGGCGATTAAAGACACAGCTCCGAAGGTACTTAAAAGAAGTCCCATTTGGGTTTTTGTAAATCCAAAAGCATTCTGCATAGGAATATAAAAAATATCTGAAAATAAAGGCAGCCAAAAAATAACGCTACCTGATAAACATAATAAACCCATGGTTAGCCATTTTTCAACACCTGACATTCAAGCCTCCCTTATAAGACCATAAGAGATATTTAAAAAATTGCAATTCGAAGTTTATGAGAAGGCTTTTCTTTCCGCATCGATAAGCGCACGTTTACGTTCTAAACCCCAGCGGTAACCACCTAGTGAACCATTACCCCGCAATATTCTGTGGCAAGGTATAAGAACGCCAATTTTATTGCGAGCATTTGCAGAAGCAACAGCCCTCACTGCTTTTGGTTTGCCAATGCCCGTTGCTTGTTCTTTATAGCTAAGAACATCCCCTTCTTTAACACTCATCAAAAACCGCCATACGCGAATTTGAAATGCTGTACCATTTAAGTGAAGCGGCACATCCGGTCTTGGAGCGCCATGGCTAATATGATCATCAAGTGCTTCTATCCAAGAAGAAAGCTCGCTTGATGACGGGGTTTTATATAAATTCGCGTGTGGATATTCCGTTTTTAACATCTCCATCAATTCCTCTTCTGTGTCTCCAAACTGTACCATACATACTCCACGGTCAGTTGCCGCCATCATTATTAGACCAAGAACGCATTGACGAATTGCATAGGAAATATCCTCACCTTTACCACCTGCTCTATAAGCAGCAGGTGTCATTCCGATACGTCCATCTATTTGTTCATATACTCTGCTAGATGAACCGAAACCTGCTTCATAGATTGCGCCTGAAATATCATCACCTTCTTTTAAGGAACGTTTTAGATTATTGAACCTCAGGCCGTTGTGGTATGCTTTTGGACTTATACCGAATTGTTTTTTAAATTTACGTTGCAGATGATGAGGACTTAAGCCTGATAATTCAGAAAGATTATTTAATGAAATTGGCTTATCCGAATGTTCCGAGATGTAATTTTTTATAAAAAATAGAGGATTTAATTCATCTGGCTTGCATCTTTTACAAGCTCGTAATCCCTCTTTCTGTGCGGTTTCAGTATCATAAAAAATACGCATATTTTCGACAAGCGCAGGACGTGCGCCACATGATGGTTTGCAGTAAACTCCTGTAGTAATTACGCCATAATAGATTTTACCATCAAATGAAGCATCTCGGTCTCTAATTGCATTTAAATTTGTATTCGAAATTTCAGTCATAATTTTTTCCAGCTTTATTATTTATATAATAATTATATAAATAATCTTCGGCCAATAACTCCGTTTGTTGCGGTGATATAAAATAATCATTGTTGATTTTTAATCATTATACAATAATTTATTTTTCATCTAATTCTTGAACGTCCGCTTTGGGTCAAAAGCAGATACTATAAAAATAAATAGGTTAGGCCGGGGTGTAAACTATGAGAGCTAGAAATGATTTCGTTTATTTTAAGGATGAGAACGCATTACTTAAGTCGTCTAACAAATCATCTTGATGCTCTAATCCTGTCTGAAAACGTATCATCGGAAGGGATGTGTTTTCCGGTTTGTATTTACGGTTCTTATAGGGTTCGATCGGCATTACTAAGCTTTCGAAACCGCCCCAAGATGTTCCAATGGAAAATAAAGTGAGGCTATCCATAAAGTCATCTGCGGCAAAGCTCAACTTAAACTTAACGCTAAACATCCCATTGCAACCACTTGCATCACGTTTCCAAATTTCACTTCCTGGATGACTTGAAAGGCCAGGATGAAGGACTTCAACCACCTCATCTCTCATTAATAGCCAATTGGCTAAAGCAAGCCCGGTTTGTTCGTGGCGTTCTAAACGAAGGTTTAAAGTTCTCATGCCACGCAAACATGCATATGCTTCGTCAGGCGCAAGGATTTGACCCGTGTTATGTACCAATTGGCGCAGTGGTGCAGATATCTCTTGCCGTGAGGTGGCTATGCCCATCATTACGTCAGCGTGACCGCTAAGATATTTAGTACCCGCTATCACAGACACATCGCAACCGAATTCTAGTGGTCGGTAATACCATCCAGAGCCGTAGGTGTTATCAGCAATGATGATTACGTTATGTTTTTTTGCATTTTTGCAAAATTTTGACAAATCCATTATATCAAATGTATTTGAGCCAGGTGTTTCTAAAATTACAACTTTCGTATTAGGCTTTACCCATTCATCAATATCAATTGCATCTGCTGAGAAATAATCAATTTCAACGCCATTCCTTCGAAGCTGATTTTCACAATAGGTGCGCGTTGCAGGGAAAATGCTATCGACGATTAATACATGATCCCCGGAACTGGAATAAGCTGAAATTACCCCGGCGAGTGCGGCTATTCCCGTTGGAAATAAAAAGCTAGCGTCTCCGCCTTCTAAATCACAAACGGCATTCGCAAGGGCATATGCAGTCGTCGTACCTCTTCGTCCGTATGATAAGACAGTATCGTCCTTTTCCCTACGCTTATTGGTATCGCGAAAACTTGCCACAGTTTCATGCAATATAGTTGATGCTCTTACTACAGGTGGATTGGCAGGTCCTGGTTTTAGAGACCTCCCATAATGCATTAGCTTGGTTTCGCGTTTCATTTATATTCCTTTAAAATTGTCCATACCAATGTGTAAATGTTAGATATTAGCTAAATTCACAACGAATCTAGAGCCAACTTTACTATGCGTGATGTTAGCGTAACTCTAAATAGTAAGCAAAAAAAAATTATACTTCAACATTTTGTATAATATTTACGAATATAAAAATCGTTTAAATATAGCAATTTATAACTTTTTATATGTGTTATTTCAACACTATTTTTTAAAATTTCAAATTATAGTATAAGTTTATTGACATGCTAATATGTCAACGATACCTTCATAAAATATTCAAAGAAGCGAGAAACATGAAAAGAACGAACATAATAGATATGTTAATTGCAACCGCTGATGGCCTTCAGCGGTCATTGGGTGACAGTTGTGAAGTAACCGTTCATGATCTAACAGATTTACGGTATTCTCTTGTGCATATAGCAGGAAATATAAGCGGCAGGAAGCTAGGCGCACCAATTACTGACCTGATATATAAGCGATTGGTTCAAGAAGATAATACTATAAGTGACAGCTCCGAAAATTTATTCAATTACCGTAGTGCTACAAAAGATGGTCGAGTAACAAGAAATACCACTCTTTTTTACAGAAATGGAGATGGTAAAATTGTTGCCTGTATGAGTTTAACTTTTGATCTTACAAATTTGATTGTTGCAAAAGAAACACTTGAAGAAATTGTTGGTCTGGGCATGGATTTCTCTTCCCCAGCGGAAGAAAATCTAGCAAATAACTTTCACGAGACAATGGACTCTGTAATCTTGGAAATAATCGCAACTGTTGGTAAAGGAAAAGAACCAAATCAGCTAAATAAAAAAGAAAAAGTGAAAGTTGTTGAAATGCTCGAGTTGCGTAAAGTTTTTGAATTTAGAGGTGTGGTTTTACAGGTTGCTCGCATCCTCGATATGTCACGTCACACTGTGTATAACTATTTAAAAGAAATCAGATCAGACAAATAAAACGTCAGAACCAGGAAAAGGAAAAATAGGATGAATATAACCAGAAATACAGTCATTTTAGTCTTGGGGTTAATACTGGGCGCATGTGGCGAGAAGGATGTCAGCGTATCAAGTGATGATTTTGAAAGTTTTCCCACCAAAGAGTTAACCGTTATTGTTCCTTATTCACCCGGTGGGGGTGTTGACACAACAGTAAGAATGCTTGCCGCAGTTGCTCCAAAGTATTTAAATGATAATAAAATAGTCGTGCGCAACATGCCTGGTGGCGGTGGCGTAATAGGTCAAACTGCTGGAGCAAAGACCGATGCAGATGGATATAATCTCCTTGCATTTTCCTCCTCAGTACTGTCAAATCCTTTCACAAAAAACGCATCTTATAATCACTTATCTTTCGCACTGATTGGAATGTATGGCTATGATCCAGAAGTATTGATTGTCCCGGCGGGATCAACTCATAATTCTATCAAAGATTTTTTAGAAGCGGGAAAAGTTAAAAAAATTACAATTTCCACCTCCGGCCATTCAACATCCCATCATATAGCGAGTTTGGTTCTTTCCGAAAAAACGGACGTTGATTTTACATATTTGCACAACAAGGGCGCTGCAGAGCAAATTCAACAAATTTTGGGCGATCACGTAGACGCAACCATGATGGGTATTTCAGAAGCTAGTGAATATATCAAAAGCGGCTCTCTAAAAAGCTTAGGTATTATGACAGCAGAACGAGACGCGTCTTTTCCGGATTTACCAACATTTATTGAGCAAGGTATTGATATTGAATGGGGTGCGTTGAGAGGTCTTGCAGTGCCCGCCTCAACCCCCCTAGGCATTCAGCAGAAACTTGCCGAGGCATTTAGAGGTATCATTCAAGATCCTGAGAATGCTGAAAGAATGGCAATTGCAGGTTATCCAATTAGCTATAGATCGCCAGAAGAGTTTAGGGAATATGTAGTTTCAGTTGTTGATAATTTAGAGCAAATATTACCAAGCCTTAAGGCACAGTAACAATATAATTTTGGCCAAACTTAATTTTAAGAAGAGGACGTGATATTGAAAGCAGTACGATTAGATACTTATCTATCCATTGTATTATTGGTAGCAGGTACGTTGGTTTTTATGGAAGCTAAAAGCTTCCCTCAGACACCGGGCGAGTTTCCTGTTTGGATCAGTACGATATTAATTGGTTTATCGGCACTACTTTTTATTCAATCTGTTACAAATAGGCATGATGATAAAAAATTAGACATCAATAATAAAGTCCTTATTCAAATCGGAATTACTGCTGTAGCGATCGGCACATATATTATATTATTGCCCTACTTAGGATATATTATAGCATCATTTATATTGGTTTTATCTTTATCAATTTTATTTGGGTACAGATCAATTAAATATCTTGCAATGACACCATTGGCTGCCGTTTTGCTATGCTGGGTCGTGTTCTTATTTATTTTAAACATTCCGTTGCCCGGCTTTGCTGAATAAGGGAAAAAAATTATGGAAAATTTAATTTTAGCCTTTAGTCAGATCATGCTGCCTTCTGTGTTTATTTTTCTTTTTGCGGGCGTTTTAATTGGTCTCGTTGTTGGGTCTATTCCCGGTATTAACGATACTGTAACTTTGGCAGTACTTATTCCTATTTCTTTTACACTTGAGCCATCGAGTGCCTTGATGCTGCTAGTAGGTGTTTATTGTTCCGCCTGTTATGGTGGTTCTATTCCAGCAATTTTATTAAAAATTCCAGGAACTGCTTCTTCTGTTGTCACATTGCTTGACGGATACCCAATGACCAAACGTGGGCAAGCCGGAAAGGCGCTTGGTATATCGACTATTAGTTCAGTTTTTGGTGGCCTTGCTAGCTCTCTCGTGTTGATGTTCTTCGCACCTGCACTTGCTATTTATGCTCTTAAATTTGGGCCAGCGGAATATTGTGCCTTGGCTATCCTTGGCTTTAGTACAGTGGCAGGCTTAAGTGGAAAAAATATAATTAAAAGCCTTATCGTTTGCGCACTAGGTCTATTTGTATCGACCATCGGCTTAAGCCCGCAAACTGGATTTCCACGATATGATTTTGGCAGCGTTTGGCTTTATGAAGGTGTTCCCTTCGTACCAATGCTTATTGGATTATTCGGCGTTGCTAGCGTTTTCCACATGGTAGAGAAAATGGTTAAGCAACGTATTGAAGGCACAGAAGAGACCATTGTGCCAGAAGTCGGTCGTATATTGCCAAATTGGAAAATGGTAAAAAGACTGCTTCCTACATGGTGCACTTCAACAGCAATCGGAAACGTTATGGGGATCATCCCCGGTGCAGGCATGCTTATGGCAATTTACCTATCTTACGGTCAGGCCGTAAGAAGCAACAAGGACAAGAAATTTGGAACCGGTGTTCCAGAGGGAATTGCTGCACCTGAAGCCGCTAATAATGCAGTGGTCGCAAGTTCTATGGTTCCCCTATTGTCATTAGGAGTTCCAGGTAATGCGACGTCAGCATTATTTCTAGGTGCTCTTATGATCCAAGGGTTAAGACCTGGCCCAGCACTTTTTGAAAAGTCACCTGACATTGCGTACTTGATCATCGTTGGTTTTTTTGTTGCCAACTTAATTATGGGGCCATTAGGGTTATTGTTCGGTAAATTTTTATCCAGAACAGTTTTTAAAATACCCCAAGCATTCCTTGCGAGTATTGTTATTTTACTTTGCTGTACAGGTGCCTATGCCATTGATAATAGTTTGTTCAATATATGGGTAACATTAGCCTTTGGTATTATCGGCTTTGGGTTTGATAAAGTTGGTTTGCCTCACGCGCCGTTTGTATTGGCAATCATACTTGGCGCAATGTTAGAAAGAGGGTTTTCTCAGGCACTCGCGATCTCAGATGGGTCATATATGATATTCATCGAAAAACCTATTTCTTTGGGTTTGCTTATAGCATCGGCATGCTTTGTATTGTTCCCAATTATAAAATTCCTACTAAATAAAACTCAAAAACAGCGATAATAAAAATGAACCAAAGTTACGCAGAAATACTAGCTCGTCATATTTTTGAGTTAAAATACGAACACCTATCAAGCAGTACTATACAAAAAACTAAACAGTGCCTGCTGGATTATATAGGCGGAGTATTCCATGCTTCTAAATCAGATACTGCTATTAGCTATATAAATTTAGCAAAAGAGTTGGGTGGTGATGGCACTGCAGAAATCTTAGGCAGTAAAGTTAAAACAACCGCCTCTTATGCAGCGTTTGCGAATGCGGCGCTTGGTCATATTGCGGAGACCGATGACGGTCATCGAGCGTCTATTATGCATATAGGGACGGTTGTTTTTCCAGTTATTTTTGCTCTCAAATCAGAAACTCTAATTGATGGTAAAGATATTATTGAAGCTGCCGTAGTCGGATATGAACTGGCAATACGCGTGGGCGAATGCCTTAACCAAAGTCATTATAATACATGGCATACAACCGCAACTGCGGGCACATTTGGTGCCGCTGCGGCTGCTGCAAAAATTTTAAAACTAACTGAAGAACAAACGGCATGGACACTTGCTCATGCTGGCACACAAATGGCAGGCCTTTGGCAGTTTTTAGATGATAGTTGCTTAACTGCGAAAGTCTTACATCCAGCAAAAAGTGCCCAAAATGGCATAATTGCGGCGTTTACGGCAAAAGCAAATATTCCAGGCCCTTCACATATTTTTGAGGGCAAAAGAGGTGTCGCCAATGCATACAGCACAAATAGTGATTTATCTTATTTAATTAAAGATTTGGGTAAAACATATAAAGTTGATGAAGCAAATTTCAAAGCATATCCAACCTGCGGTCAAACTCATTCAATGATAGATGCTCTGCGTAAAATTCAGGACGAGCACAACTTTGAACATAATGATGTTAAAAATATTAATGTCTTCGTTTATCAAAAAACTATTGATATCGCTAATATTGAAAACCCATCAACCGTTGCACAGGCCAAATTTAGTGTAAAATACTGCCTTGCTCTGTTGTTAGTGAAAGGGTCTATCAGCTTTACCAATATCGATGAAGAAACATTAACCAATCCGGACATCACCACACTAATGCAAAAAATAAACGTGCTATTCGATGAAGACATCAATAAAGGTTTTCCCCGTTGTAGACCATGTAAGGTTACCCTTACGACTTCAAATAATGAATATAAAGCGGAAAATTATTATCGCCGCGGGGATCCGGAAACACCAATGAGCCAGGGTGAAGTTGAAAATAAATTTCGCGAATTAACTAAGGGTTTTTTACCAAAATCCGACCAAGAAAAATATATTAAGTGGGTTGGCTTAATCGAAACCACAACCGAATGGCCACTCTAACCATCCTATAATTTATTAAGGAATAATTGATGACACATGTTATTGATAGTGAATTTTACAAACACGTATACGCTACAGACGAAATGCGTGACGTATTTGATCCCCGGAACCGACTTCAACGCTGGCTTGATATCCAGGCGGCATTGACAACAGTGCAAGCGATAATGGGCCTTGTCCCAAAAGTAGACGCTGATAAAATAGTTAAATGCTGCGACTTGGGTCAACTTAACTTTTTTCCTAAATCAAATGATTTCTGCGGCTCTGATCAACTTTTTTCATCTCTAATGAATGCTGTAAAAACAGAATGCGGGAACAGCGCTGCTGATCATGTAAACCTTGATGCTTGTGCTCAAGACATTCAGGATACAGTGACGGTACTTGAGATAAAAGATGCTTACATGATCATGTTAAGAGATTTACTAAAAATCGAAAGCATACTAATTCCTTTGATTGAAAAGTATAAATCGCAACCAATGGCAGGCCGTACACATAAACAACACGGTCCACCTATTACCATAGGCTTTAAGTTTGCTGGTTTTGCGGCAGAAATTCGTCGGGAAATAGAACGCATGAAGGATATGCATAAACGTATTTTTTGTGGATCTTTGCATGGCGTTTCGGGCACGATGCTTGAGGGTGGCGCAAAGGCATATGAAATGTATGAAGCACTGATGGACCAACTTGGACTTGATGTTGCACCTGCTGGACTTGGCTCAGCACGGGATAACATCGGAGAATTTCAAGTGATCACTGGTATGATTGCAGGATCAGTCGGGCGTATCGTCAATGAAATTTACGAACTTAGTGGCTCTGAATTAAGTGAACTTCACGAACCACTGAGTAGGACTTATGTTGGATCAAGTGCGATGCCGCATAAAAGAAATGCGGAAGTTTGCGCGTTTGCTGTCGCGCAGTGTCGTATCGTACAACAAAACACTGCCCTTGGTTTGCAATCAATGACTGGCGAACATGAAAGAGATGCGCGCGCGCTTAATCTTGATTTGCATAATTTACCCGAAACATGTGTGATTAT